>TARA_R100001369_G_scaffold72437_8_pt1 | contig 41625 bp, 37 predicted proteins | sample TARA_R100001369 | Tara Oceans TARA_R100001369 (sample SAMEA2621528) | marine metagenome | biome: marine biome (ENVO:00000447); feature: surface water layer (ENVO:00002042); material: "saline water (ENVO:00002010), including plankton (ENVO:xxxxxxxx)" | depth 5 m
CGAACCGGGCCTTCCGGCAGCTCGGCGGTTTGCATCCCCTGGCAGCCGCGACGCCCGCGCATGGCCCCCTGTCCAGGCAGCAGGCCCAACATGGTATGGGTGATATCGTCGTAGTCGGTCAGGGTTTCCAGGCAGTACAGCAGCCCGCCACACTCGGCCAGAATGGGCTTGTCGGCGCTATAGAACGCCTCAATGGCTGCGCGCATGGCGGTGTTATCCGCCAACTGCTGGGCGTGAAGCTCCGGGTAGCCTCCTGGCAGCCACAGCGCATCGCACTCAGGCAGGCGGCTATCCGTTAACGGCGAGAAAAAGCGCAGCGTGGCGCCCATCTGCTCCAGCAGGTCGAGATTGGCCTGATAGACGAAGCTGAAGGCGGCGTCCCGGGCTACGCCAATGGCGTGGCCTTTGAGCAACGGCTTAACGGCCGCAAGCTGTTCGTGGGGGGCGGTAAAGATCACTGGTGAAAGCGCCGAGAGCGCGTCCAGTAGCCCCGCCGCTTCCAGCGCTTTGGCACCGGCTTCAAAGCGGGCTTCCAGATCCTCGCGAATCTCCGCCGCCTGCACGAGGCCCAGGTGGCGCTCGGGGAGTGATAGCGCGGGGTCGCGCGGCACGGCAGCCAGCAGAGGAATCGTCGCTGGCAGCGCGCCTTCGATCAGCTCGCGGTGGCGCTGCGAGCCGCAAGCATTGGCGATAAGCCCGGCGATATGGATGTCGTCGCGAAAGCTAACCAGCCCCGAAACCAGTGCGGCGGCGGTCTGGGCCATGCCTTTTACATCCATGACGATCGCCATGGGAATATCGAACAGGGCCGCCAGATCAGCGCTGGAGGGCTCGCCGTCGAACAGTCCCATGGCGCCTTCCACCAGGATCAAGTCCGCTTCACAGGCGGCATCATAAAAGCGCTGGCGGCAGTAGGCCTCGCCTGCCATCCATAGATCCAACTGATCCACCGGCTGGCCGGAGGCCTGGGCCAATATCTGCGGATCCAGGTAGTCCGGGCCAGTCTTGAACACCCGCACCACCTTGCCCTGGTTGCGCAGCAGACGCGCCAAGCCCGCTGTGACGGTGGTTTTGCCCTGGCCTGAGGCCGGGGCAGCGATAAACAGCGCGGGGCAGCTTACGGTCGCTGTGCTCATCAGTATTCGATCCCCGCCTGGGCTTTGATACCGCCGCGAAAGGCGTGGCGCTCGTCCTGAACGACACTGATGGTATCGGCGATTTCCTGCAGCGGCGTGGCCATAGTGCGTCCGGTAATGATGACGTTCTGGTGCGCCGGGCGGCGCTTAAGCGCTTCCACCACCGGCTTGGGGTCGAGATAGCCGTACTTGAACATATAGCTCATCTCGTCCAGCACGATCATATGATAGGCAGGGTTCTCCAGCAGCCCTTTGGCGACCTCCCAGGCGGCTTGGGCAGCTTCGATATCCCGCTCGCGGTTCTGGGTTTCCCAGGTAAAGCCGTGGCCCATGATGTGCCAGTCGAGCTTGGGATGATCGCGAAAGAACAGGTACTCGCCGGTTTCGCGGCGGCCTTTGATGAACTGGATCACCGCGCACTGCTGGCCGTGCCCCAACGAGCGTGCCATGGTGCCGAAGGCGGAGCTGCTTTTGCCCTTACCGTTGCCTTTCAGCAAAATCAGCACGCCGCGCTCTTCCGTCGCCTTGCTGATGCGCTCATCGACCACGTCTTTTTTACGCTGCATGCGATCTAAATGGCTTGCGTCGCTCATGAGAGGTTCCCAGGTTGATGTGCAGAGACTGTAGGCGCCAAAGATGGTTTGCCAAACGAGGCAGGCCAGTAACGCGCGCCCAACTGCTGGGCGATACGCGCGCCCTGCCCGCGTTTGACTCTGGATTGCTCGGTATCGATCAGCAGGCAGCTCTCCAGCGGGGCGAGGTCGTCAACGGTTTCCCGGGTGCGGCCATCGGTGATCAGATAGGTGCGCACCTTCAGGCCGGGCTCGCGGCGCTGCCACTGGCGGATCAGCCGCTTGGCTTCAATAATCGCTTCCCGCAGCGGGGTGCCGCCACCGCCCTTAGCATTGTCGAGAGTGCTCCGCGCATTTTTGGGCGCCCGGCGGCGGGAGAGTATCGGCACGACACCGCCATTGCCAAACCCCAATACCGCTACCTGCTCCCGGGCAGCGTAGGCTTGGCTGACCAGTGACTCAACCAGCCCCTTTGCCTGGCCTAACAGGCGCTGACCCAGGGTGGAGCCGGAGGTGTCTAACAGCACCAGGTGCGCTGTCGCCTGCCCAGCACGGGACTTGCGCATCTTTAGCTGCTGCCACGGCCATTGGCCGCGATTGGCGATCAGCGTCGCGAACCCGTCCAGCCGCGAGGTCTCTACCTGGGAGCGGCCACGGCCTGCTACCCCTCCTTTACCCGCACTGGCAGCGGTATCGGCACGTTGAGCCTGCTGAGCTGAAACATCGCTCTCAGGCAGCGTTAGCGCTGGCTGGCTAATCGCTGGCTGGTTAATAGATTCATGGGCCATGGGGGGCATGGCACCCCACTGTCCTGAAGCGTCATGTCCGTCTGACTGGCTTCCTTTGCCGCTTTCTCCACCGGTATTCCCCCTATTTTCACTACCACCATCTCCGCCACTACCCCCACCACTAGGTGGGTGCTCACGGGAAGAAGGCGGCTTAGGGTCTGAAAGCGTACGGCGATGGGCCAGTACCCAAGGCTCGACTGTATCGACATCTTCTTGCCTGACGCTCGACGCGCCCTGTAAAGCAGCATGGGCCTGAGCGGCGCGGTGCCAGGTAACGTCTGCCCGCATGCCCTCAACACCGGCGGCTTCGCAGCGCGTCGCAATCGCCTCGTATACCCAGCTTTCGGTCGTGACTGAGGTGAGAAGCTGTTGAGCATGGTGCAGCCGCTGAGTCAGCGTTACCTGTTCTGCGGCAAACTGCTTTTTATAGGCCTTGGGGTCACGGTCAAAGGCTTCGCGCTGCTGCACGATGGCAATGCGCTCTTCGATGCTCATGGCACCCGCCTGCTCAAGGCAAAGGCCAAAACGATCAAGCAACTGCGGGCGCAGCTCACCTTCGTCTGGGTTCATGGTGCCGATCAGGCTGAAGCGTGCCGGGTGGGAGTGGCTAATGCCATCGCGCTCGACCACGTTGACCCCGCTGGCAGCGACGTCCAGCAGCAGATCCACCAGCATATCCGGCAGCAGATTGACTTCATCTACATACATTACCCCTCCATGGGCCTTGGCGAGCAAGCCTTCATGAAAGGTGGCCTCACGTTCGACCAGCACCTTGTTTAGATCCAGACTCCCCACCAGGCGGTCTTCGCTGGCGCCAAGGGGTAAATTCACAAAGGGTGGATGGCTGCCGCTTTGGTCTTCAGGCAAAACCGCCGCCAGCGCTCGTGCAAGGGTGGACTTCGCGCTACCCCGAGGGCCGCTGATCAATACACCGCCAATGCGGGGGTTAATGGCGTTGAGCAACAAGGCGGTTTTCAGCGGTTTCTGACCAACCACCGCCGCAAACGGAAACTCACTCACCGGCACCTCCCGTGCTGAGCAAGCCTGCCAACCCGCCGACCTTTACTGAAAACTGTGATGACCAACGGACTTGAGCTTGATTCATGATAACCAGGTGAGTAATGATAAAACCATTCATAAAGAGATGATGATATAAAAGCATGCAGTATAGAGGAAGGCATGGCGACGAAGCCAGTTTAGCTCCCAGAACCCACCCAAGAGACAGCCCAGATAAGCATAAGGTAAGATACGGCTAATCTTTGATACTAAGCCATATGATTATGTTATAACATAACATATTGCTACTAATAAGAATGCCCTTAGGCCATCAACTCTACCCACACGTTTACTGGAAGCCAGACATGAAGATCTTACGCTATCTGCTGACAGCGACATCGCTACTGCCCGCTTCTTACGCGATGGCCGATGCCACCACTTATCCCGTGAACTTAACCAACTGTGGTGTAGAGATAAGCGTTGCATCAGCACCCGAGCAAACGGTAACGGTGGGTCAATCAGCCACAGAGATTCTCTACTCGTTAGGGCTCGCTGATAGAGTGAATGGTACCTCGGTTTGGTTTAATCCCGTTTTGCCACAATATGCTGAGGCAAATGATGAGATCGAGCGGATCGCCAACGACGACCCGAGCTTCGAGGCCGTGGTCAATAAACGGCCGGATCTGGTGGCGGCTCAGTACGAGTGGCACGTTGGCCCCACCGGCAGCGTGGCCAGCCGGGATCAGTTTCATGAGTTGGGTATCAACACTTACATCATGCCCGCCGATTGCGACACCAAGGATAACTCTACCGGCGACGATGGTACCCGCACTGCCGCCTTCTCGACTGACTCTATCTATAAAGGGATCACCGAGTTAGCCGAGATCTATGATGTTCAAGACGCTGGTGAGGTGCTGATAACCGACCTTACCGCCCGCGAACAGCGCGCTATCGACTTGGCGAGCAGCCTTGATTTACCGCAAGACTTGTCGGCGGCATTCTGGTTTTCATCGACAGATCTGGGGGTTAGCCCTTTCGTGGCGGGGCAACTGGGGGCACCAGGGTATATGATGGAAAAACTTGGCATTCGTAATGTCATCGAGTCTGACGACGAGTGGCCCACGGTGGGCTGGGAAAGCATCGCCAGAGCCGACCCCGATGTACTCGTTATCGCTAGCATGGATCGCCGCCGCTTTCCTGCCGATGACATTGAAGCAAAACGTGAGTTTTTACGCAGCGACCCGGTCACCCGGGAGATGAACGCGGTTAAAAATAATCGTATCGTCGAGATGGACGCCCACGCCATGAGCGCCACTATGCGCACTATTTACGGCCTTGAATCACTTGCCGAGGCATTATCCAATATGTCGTTTAACGAATGAGCATAGCGCTAACGAGGGCTTCCTCCGCACACTTCGGGTTGCGCTGGCTATGGATAACACCGCTCGTGCTTGTGACGGCACTGATCGCGGGCACCGCCATCGGCGAGACGCCGATACCCGTGGATACCATTGTCAAAGTGCTCGCCAACCAGCTGATAGGAACGGATTACCCGGTTGACCGAATCGACGCGGGCATTATTTGGAACTATCGTCTCAGCCGCGCCGTGGTCGCCGCCTGTTGCGGCACCAGCTTGGCGCTGGCGGGTGTCGTGTTACAAGCACTGCTGCGCAACCCCTTGGCCGACCCCTACTTGATGGGCATTTCCGCCGGGGCGTCTACGGGGGCAGTTGCGGTGGCCGTCGCCGGGCTGGGTGCAGGTGCGCTTTCACTCTCCTTGGGTGCCTTTGTGGGCGCCCTGCTTGCCTTTGGTATTGTGGTAATGCTCGCCCATGCGGCCAACAGCGGAGTGGGTGGCGGGCGCGGCGTTCAGGCCGCGGGGGCGATTATTCTGGCGGGCATTGCAGGTTCGCAGCTGTTCAATGCGTTGACTGCTTTTATCATCACCAAATCGGCGAGCGCCGAACAGGCCCGGGGCATTATGTTTTGGCTGATGGGCAATCTCTCAGGGGTGCGCTGGGCCGATGTGACCTTGGCCGTACCGGCCGCACTCTTCGGACTGCTGGTTTGCCTGTGGCACCGGCGCTCCCTGGATGCATTTACCTTCGGCGCCGACAGCGCCGCGTCCATGGGCATCGCGGTGCGCCCGGTGCGTGGAATGCTGATTATCGCCATGGCACTGGTCACAGCCGTAATGGTGTCTATCGTGGGGGCGATTGGGTTTGTTGGCCTGGTGATCCCTCACGCGGTGCGTTTTATCGTGGGGAGCCGCCATACCCGACTGGTACCAGCAACCGCTCTGGCAGGCGCCGTGTTCTTGATCGGCTCGGATATTCTTTCCCGGGTGCTGATCTCCGGCCAAGTACTCCCCATCGGGGTGATTACCTCACTGATCGGCGCGCCCGCTTTTGCGCTGATTTTGGTACGCGGCAAGAGGTCTTAATGCGATTAACGGCTGAACGGCTTGCGTGGTCAGTACACGGCACGCCACTGCTTGCTGACGTCAATCTTACCGTCGAGCCCGGCCAGACCTTTGGCCTGGTGGGGCCGAATGGCTCGGGGAAAACCTCACTGCTGCGTCTGTTGGCGGGGTTGAACAAACCCAAGGCAGGACGGGTGTTGATGGATAGCCAGCCCCTGCACACGCTCAAGCAACGGGCTATCGCACAATCCGTTGCCTTGGTGGAGCAGCAGGCGGACACTACCGACCGCATTACCGTGCACCAAGTGGTATCACTGGGTCGTACACCGTTCCTTTCCGCGTTGCGTCCCTGGTCAACGGAAGATGATGCCATCGTGGCGCAGGCGCTGGCAGATGTGGATATGGCGCACATGGCCGATCGCCTTTGGCACACCCTCTCTGGCGGTGAGCGCCAGAGAGTGCATATTGCCCGAGCGCTGGCACAACAGCCTAAAATTCTGCTATTGGATGAACCCACCAATCACTTGGATATTCGCCACCAGCTTTCGATTCTTGAATTGGTCAGGCAACTACCGATCACGGTGGTTATCTCACTGCATGATCTTAACCAAGCCATGGAGTGTGACCGCATCGGCGTCATGGATGGCGGCCGACTGATCGATAGCGGCCTCCCCCAAGACATACTCACGCCTAACAGGCTACAACAGACCTTTGGGGTATATGCCCATGTGATCGATGATCCTGTCGATGGCAAGCAAGTCATGCGTTTTCATAGTGCGATTTAGCTAGATCCTAGTCTGCTAGAAAAAACGCCCAGTTACCGACAGCGCAAACTTTCATGCCCCTGGCACTACAATGCTCATTCACCGAAAAAAATGCCAAACCACGCTGTGGTCCGTGCCCATACTCCACAGAAGTACGACGACGACAAGCAGTGCCTCCAGCACCAAAACGCCGATACCCAGCGTCGTGGTCGACAGAATAAACCCCTGCTTATGACTGATTCCCAGAAAGCTGGGCGTTCCCTTGTAGAGCAGATAGGTGCTATAGAGCAGACCAATCACCATACCCAGCACACAAAACCAGAAAGCCGGATAGAGCGCAAAAACGCCACACAGGAACATCGGTGTCGCAATATAACCTGCGAAGATAATACAGTCGCGGCGGCTAGGTCGATTCTCAATACGGCGGGCCATCCAATGGATCATACTGCCCACAATACCCACTGCCACTAGCATCAGCGCATAAAAAGCCACGCCTAAGGCAATACCGTTGGCAACGGAGACTTTATAGGTTGCCGAACCACCATAAGTCCAGCCTACCTGGGTGGTACCTATCAGGGCACAGACAACAGGAACGGCAGCGAGTAACAGGACATGGTGAGCATAGAGATGACTGACAGACTCATGCTCCTCACTGATCTTATACCACTCCCGTTCAGGATGATGGAGAAGCCCCCAAACATGATTGACCATAACGACCTCCCGATTTTGTGGACACGCTATTGTTAGGGTCAGACGATGATCGATCGGATCAACAAGGTCCCGAATCATTTTTAGTGTAGAACACAAAATCATTTTCGGAGGTGAGGATTTTTCTTTGCTAAGGTGGAGTAGCTCATTCTATTCATTGGTGGAGATCATATGCGTCTTCTGTTCACCGGCGGCAGTGGCAAAGCTGGTCGCCATGCGACCGCTTATCTTCGTGATCAAGGCCACCGAGTCACCAATTTGGACTGGGTGGCGTCTGATGTGCCCGGTATTACTACCCTGAAAACCGATCTGACCGATGCAGGGCAAGTGTTTAATGCTTGCCAAGCCTACGCTGGGTTCGATGAGCTTGAACCCGGCACCGGCGTGCCGCGTTATGATGCGATTGTCCACTTCGCGGCCATACCAGCCATTCTGCATCGGCCGGACAACGAGACCTACCGCATCAATGCGCTAAGTACCTACAACGTTCTTGATGCCGCCACCAAGCTAGGCATCCCCAAGGTCATCTTCGCCTCTAGCGAGACCACCTACGGTGTCTGCTTCGCTGATGGCGAGCAAAAACCTGACTACTTGCCCGTCGATGAAGAGCACCCCACCGTGCCTCAAGACAGCTACGCCATGAGCAAGGTGGTAAACGAAGTAACGGCACGCTCCTTCCAGGCGCGCTCGGGCATCGACATCTACGGCCTACGCATCAACAACGTTATCGAGCCCCACGAATACCGCCAGAATTTCCCAGCCTACATGGATGATCCCGCCCTGCGTCGCCGCAATATATTCGCCTACATCGACGCCCGCGACCTGGGCCAGATGGTCGATTGCTGCCTAAAAACGGATGGCCTGGGCTATCAGGTGTTTAACGTGGCTAATAACGAGCTATCAGTGGGCCTGACCAACGCCCATGTGATAGAGCGCTTCTACTCCGGCGTACCCATCAAGCGCGAAATGGGTGAATTCGAAACCTTCTACTGCATCGAAAAGGCCCGTCGTCTGGTCGGCTTTGAACCACGCCACTCCTGGCGGGAAGAGCTGGAGCAGTAAGTATCACCCCTTTATCGGCACAAACACCGGTGCGCCATCCACCTCTACCACCGCTAGCTTTTGGCGGTAGAGATCTTCCAGCGCGCTGGGCATCAGCATGTTATCCCGCGAGCCCCAGCACGCCTCGCCATTGGGATAAAGCAACAGCACATGGTCGCACCAGCGGGCAGCAAGGTTTAGGTCGTGTAAGCACATGATGACCGCCTGGCCTTGTTTGGCCTGTTTTGCCATTAGCGCCATCACAGCACTCTGGTGGTGAAGATCCAGATGATTGGTGGGTTCGTCGGCCAGCCACACATTGGGTGCTTGAGTCAGCACCGTGGCAATCGCCACACGCTGGCGCTCGCCACCGGAAAGTGTGCTTACCAGACGATCACGCAGGTGTGCAACATCCAGGTCCTCAAGGGCAGCTTCCGCGCGGGCGTAGTCTTCAGCTCCCTCCATCTGCCAAGGCGATAGATAAGGGTGGCGGCCAATCAGCGCGGTTTCCAACACGGTTGCTGGAAACCCATCCTGGCGATCTTGAAACACTAATCCCAAACGCTGAGCAACATGGCGGCGGCGTAGCTGGCCAAGCGCCGAATCGTTGAGCTGGACACTGCCTGAACGTGGCGCTTGCAGGCCAGCTAAGGTGTGTAAAAGCGTCGTTTTTCCCGCACCGTTAGGCCCTAACACACCCCACACCTGCCCTGGTTCGATGGTGATATTAAGCGGCGTACCGCCTTCGCGGCCAGGCACATCGATGATGAGATCACGGGTAGCCAGTACGCTCATCAGCGGCTCCGGTAAAGCAGAAACAGGAAGGTCGGCACACCCAATAGCGCGGTGATTACCCCTACGGGCAACTGCTCCGGGGCGATCATCGTGCGCGCTAGGGTATCGGCCAGCACCAACAGCGTGCCACCCGCCAATGCGCAGGCGGGCAGTATCAGCCGCTGATCATTGCCCAGCAGCAAACGCAGCATGTGGGGTACCACTAGACCGACAAAACCAATGCTGCCTGCGGTAGTAACGGCAGCAGCAGTCAGCAGGCTGGCGGCAATATAGATACACCACTCCAGCGGCCTAACCGCAACGCCCAGCGCGGCGGCTTGCTGCGGGCCACGGGCCAGCACATTCAGGCTACGCCCGAGCGGAATCAGCACCACGCAGGTGGCCAGTAACAGCAGTAGCGGCGGCCAAGGCGTGCGCGCATAGGAGAGATCGCCCATGAGCCAGTAAAGCATCCCCGGCAGACGTTCGGCGGGGCTCAACGCCAGTATTAGTGTAATTACTGCCCCCCACCCCGCCGCGACCACCACACCGGTGAGCAGCAACCTCGAAGGCGTCCAGCCGCCGCTACCGTGGGCCAAACCAAAGACTAAAAACGTTGAGAGCAGTGCGCCGCCAAATGCCGAGCCTGAAATCACCAGCCCGCCGAGCCCTCCCAGCATGGCTGCCAGTGCGCCAATCGAGGCGCCACCGGAAAGACCAAGCACGTAAGGGTCTGCCAGAGGGTTACGCAGCAACACCTGCATCAACGCACCGGCTACCGCCAACAAACCACCCACGGCAAAAGCCGAGAGCGCCCTGGGCAAGCGCAGATCGATCACCATGGTGTGCGCTAGCGCATCGCCTTCGCCCTGCATATTGTTACCCATCACCACCTGCCAGATTTGAGCCGGTGAAATCTGCGCGCTACCGACACCAATGGCGATGATCAGCGAAGCCAAGGCCGCTAGTAATAGCAGGCTCAGCGGCAGGCCCAAGCGTGCGAGCATTAGCTGCGCTCACGTTTTTGGCGGGCGATATCGAGCTTCTCACAGAGGAGCTGGGTGCCCTCCATCAGTCGCGGTGTAGGCCGTTGAATCAGTGAGGGCGGCACAAAAAAGAGGTTATCTTCCGCAACCGCCGTCAAGTTGGGATACTGTTCCCAGTGCGTCAGCCAGTGGCGATTCTCTTCCCCCATGCCACCGGCAACAATCGCTTCAGGATTCGCTGCCAGCACGGCTTCATCATCGATACGCGGCACCAGGCGTGCCTGTTCGCCAAACACATTTTCACCGCCACAAATCTCAACCACTTGGCCGATCAGGTGCTGGTCGTTAACGCTCATTAGCGGCTCATCCCACACTTGGTAAAACGTGGGTATCGACTCACGATCCCGATAGCGCTCTTCAAGGGCGCTCATGGTATTGCGGAAATTGTCGGCCACTGCTTGTCCCGCTGTTTCTGTGCCTGCCAGCCTTGCCAAGCGCTCAATGGCGCTGGCCACGCCTTCTACATCGCGGGGCTCGATATAGAACACCGGCATACCCAGGGCTTCAAGGGTTTCAAGCTGTTCGGCGGGGTTACCCGTCACCCAACCAATCACTAAATCGGGTGCAAGCCCCACCAGCTTCTCTAAATCAATTCGAGTATGGCTGCCCACCGACGCCACTTGTTTGGCTTCCGCGGGATAGTCACTATACGAGACGACGGCGACCACTTGAGTTCCTGCGCCAGCCGCATAAGTCAGCTCGGTTGCGCCAGGCGAAAGCGTAGCAATTCGCTGAGCAGCATTATGTAGACAGACCTCACGGTCACGATCATCTACTGCGCAGCGCGAGTGCTCGTGTGCCGGGGCAACAGACGCCATCAACAGCAGCGCGAGGCACAGGGCCCCGCGCGCAAAACTACTTTTTCTATTGGCCAAAGTGAACACTCAAGAACCCTGCTCGCCCAGCGTTGATATAATCACGGGTGGTTGAATACTCTTTATCAAAGGCATTTTCTAGCGTAACACGAGCACTCCAGAGTGGCGCAAACTGCCAGCCAGCGCGCAGGTTAACCAGCCCATAGCCTCCTAAACGCTGGGTATTGGTGGTGTTATCGTAACGGTAACTCTGCGCTACTAGTGAGCCCCCCAACGACCAACCGCCAAGCTCCCGATCTGCATCCAGACGCACACTTTGAGTGGCCCGGCGGGCTAATCGATTGCCAGTTGCCCGGTCTTCCGGATCCAGGTAGGTGAAGGCAGCTTGGAGCGTCCAGTCGTTGACTTCGACGCCGCTTGAGAGCTCGGCCCCGCGTATACGCGCGCTGTTAACGTTTTGCGGCGCCCATAAGCCACTCGACGTTGGCGCCCAGGCAATCATGTCGTCGTAGTCGTTTTGAAAGGCGGCCAAGTCCCAGAACCACTGGTGGTATTGGCCGCGAACGCCCACTTCAATCGTTTCAGAGGTCTCCGGATTGAGATCAGGGTTACCCGAATCCGGCCAATAGAGGTCATTAAAGCTCGGTGCTTTAAACGCAGTGCCCACACTGGCTCGCAGTGTGTGGTAGTTATCCAGCTCGTAGCCCAGCGCCAAGCTGCCGGTGACTTCATCGCCATAGGCTTCGTTATCGTCATAACGCAGGCTGGCTTGAATGGCAAATGGCGAAAAGTCGAGTAACCCCTGGGTAAACACTGCTTTGTTATCACGGCTGGTAACGTCAAAATCGTTGGTGCTTAAAACGCGGTCTTCGCTGATTTCAGCGCCAGCGATCAACTCATGGGGGCCAAACTGAATGTTGTTCTGCCAGCGGGCAGTTTGCGTGCGGGTATCAATGACGGAGGCGCCGAAATTATCGATTGTGTCCAACTCATCGCGGGCTTCGCTAAGGGTCAGTCGGCTCTGCCACGTATCGGTTACCGGCAACTCAGCGTAGACGCCTGCTACCTGCTGGACGAAGTCATTCTCTCCACTGTCATATTCGTTGTTACCACGAACGCGCAGTGCCAACACGCCGACTTCAGCGCCACTCTCAAAGATATGCGCAACGCGGGCTAGCGCTGAGGTATTGTCGTATCCTTTGTCTTCACCACCCCGACGAATGGGCTGGCCATCGGTATTGAAATGGCTAGCGGCAAAGCTGTAGCGCGTGCCCCCCTCGCGCCCCGAAACGCCTGCGCTTAACCGCTGGGTATCGAATGAACCACCGCCGACTGACATTCTCGGTTGCGGCTCTTCTTCGTCACCCTCAGGGGTAAACAGTTGAATCACGCCGCCGACCGCATCCGCGCCGTAAAGGCTACCGCGGGGGCCGCGCACGATTTCAGCACGGTCAAACATACGCGGATCCAAGTACTGAAATGCAGCACCGCCCGCCGTAGCGGATCGTAGCCGGATACCGTCAATCATGAGCACGGAGGCATCGCTGGGCGCACCCCGTAGATAAACGCTGCTACTTTTGCCAAAGTTGCCGTTACTCGTGACATCAACGCCCGGCTGGCCGCGCAGAAGATCCGTCAGGCTGGTGGGGTCTTGGCGGCGGAAAGTGGCTTCCTCCAGCACGCTAACGGAAGAGAGGCTTGCATTGGCGGTGCGGGGCGCTAACGCAGCGGTAACGACCACAGGGTCAAGCGTAGCCAAATCGGTCGTTGTTTCGGCGTATTGGGCTTCGGCTTGGATGTGAAAGGCTAGCGGTAAAGCAGCCATACTAAACGCCGCCCGTTTGGCGGCGGTGTGGTAACGGTGGTTCATGTGAGACCTCTTGCTCGTTGTGCTCACCCGCACAGCGCAGTTTTTTTGACCGAACGGAGGATCAAACAAGGGAGTCTCGGTCGCACTGCATGATCGCATCGCGCCACCGTTAATCGCCCTGAGAGCGCCCACCGCGCCTCGGCATATATCGGTTCAGGTTGAACCATTACTCTCGGGCCGGTCTCCGGGCTGACGAGCGAAAGACGTCTTCATTCTTTCCGAACGACCACCTTCCCGTGCGTTAGCACAGTGGCGTCTTAGCCGTTCTTATCTCGATCACCGTTGCGGGGGCAGCGTTGGAATCACGCAAGGCGTTCACCAACTTCCCGTTTCACTAGCGGCTTTAATCCACCGCCAGCACCTGAGAGTGGGCGTAAGCTAGCAACTTGCCGTGTGGAGGTCAATTCATGACGAGCTGCTAGAGTAAAGGCAGCGCACGGAACAGGAGACGGTCATGATCGATTTCTCGGCAGCCGGTGTGCCGCGCTGGTTAAAGCTGGCTTTTACACTGTGGATCCTGGTCTGGGCACCAAGCTACGTAGTGCTGCTGGGAGCGCAGAACTTCTTTTGGCTGTGCAACGTGGCGAGTTTTCTGCTGCTGGCGGCACTGTGGAGTGAACACCGCACCTTGATGTCGATGCAGTGGCTTGCGGTGGCACTGGTCGGCAGTTTATGGAGCCTGGACGTTGCCACGGCTGCGCTCACTGGCGTGCATCCTATCGGCGGCACCGAGTATATGTTTGACCCGGAGCATCCACCCATGGCGCGAGCCATGTCGCTCTACCACGTGGTACTGCCGCTGGTAGCGGGCATCGGCGTCGCCAAGCTGGGCTATTCGCGCCGCGCCCTGCTGTGGCAGACCCTACTGACCTGGATTGTGGTGCCATTGACCTATCTGCTTACCGAAGCCGAGCGCAATATCAATTGGGTGCATGGGCCCTTCGGCCAGCCCCAGGATAGCCTCGACCCGTTGCTCTATCTGTTCCTACTCACGCTGCTCTGGCCCGTAATAGTTTACCTGCCAGTGCATTTGCTGATGGTTGGCTGGCAGCGCTGGCGGAGCCAGGCTTAGCTAACTACTTAACCGCCATCACCAACCCATGCCGGACATACCACACCTGTTCAGCCTGGGCTGTGGCATCCTGAACGAACCAGCCATTGAAGTCACGTAAGCGGCGCTGTTCGGGCTGCATGGGCACAACTCCACGACCAACTTCGTTGGTAATGATGATTAACGGCGCGTTTAGCGCTTCGGCGCGCTGGCAGAGCGCTGCCATATCGTTCTGCCACTGCTGGCGCAGGGTATCGTTATCGTCACGTTCAAGCGCAGCGCTAAGCCATTCAAGCACACCTGTGATGACAAGCGGAATGTCGGCTACGAGCGCTTGCTGGCTATCGCTGAAGGGCTTAGCAGCATCAAGCCGCCATCCGTTTGCAGTGGGAAAGCGTGCGGCTACAGCATCACGTTTACCAGCGCAGGCACCGCCGATGAAGAGCTGCATTGCCATTCCCCTTTTCCATGTTCGTCTTGCTGATAAATAAGCTGCCAGCGTCTGCCTTGGGCTTGGAGCACGGTACCGTCCCAGAAGTGAATCGTTTCAAAGCGGCGGCGCAGCTCACGAATCACGCCACCATGGGTGACGGCCAGAATCTTTTTATGGCCGTCGACGCGGCCATTCGTAGCCAGAGCCAGATCATGCAACCAAGCGTCTAAACGCTCACGCAGTTGGGCCGCCGATTCGCCGCCGGGAATTTGCAGTTCGCCCACGCTATCAATCCAGGCACGGTAATGGGGTAAGTCTTTCAGCTCATCGTAAACTTTGCCTTCGTACTCGCCAAAATCGAGCTCGCGCAGGCGTTGCTCAAGTACAAGCGGCACGCCAGCCTTGGCGACGTCAGCCCACTCCAGAGTTTGCTGGCAGCGGCTAAGATCGCTTGAATAGATAGCATCGAATCGCTCATTCGCCAGTGCGTCACGCAGTTCCAGCAACCCTGCTTCAGCATCGGGAAACAGCAGCGGAATGTCCTGCTGGCCTTGGTAACGGCGCTCTAAATTCCAAGCGGTGATACCGTGGCGAACTGCCACCAGCTCCACAGTAAGATCAGTAGCCAAAGCTCTCCTCCTTCAATGGTGGCACCGACCATATCGCCGTTAATGCCGTTAAACAGTCGCAACATTAGCCAGCGGATTAGTAACACGAAAACAGTAACCGTTAGCATCATCAACACTATCGCGGGCGCTAACAGGGCTATCAACACAATCGGCACCAGCGCTAGTGCCACATCCTGGCCGCTAAGCGATTGCTGCCAGCTCCACGCCAAGCCCTTCTGCTGGGCGCAGGGTGTTAGCACCAGTAATGCAACGCCAGCCCAGCGACCTAGTGCAGGTAACATCAACAGCCACCACAAGGGAGCCTGATAGGCCAGCAACGCCCATAGCAGAACGCCCTTCCAGGCGAGCAAAAACACTAGCGCCAGCATTCCAAAGCTGCCAATTTGCGGGTCTTTCATGATATCCCAGCGTCGCGCCAGGGGCTGATTGCTGCCCAGGGCATCGGCGATGTCCATAACGCCGTCTAGATGCAAGCCGCCCGAAAGCGCCACCCAGAGGCTTAGCACCATCAACGCGGTGACCGGTGCAGGAACGTTCTGCATCCCCAGCGCTACTAGCGCCAGCAAGCCCCCTATCATCAACCCCACTAATGGATAGGCCCGCACTGCCCAGCGACGGGTGTCGAGCGTCCAGGGAACGGCTATAGGAATCGGGACTCGGGTCAGAAACTGCAGCGCCAGCAGCACACCGAACACGGCATTTTTCAAACGTTTACCTCCTTCTCATGCTTCCATTCCTGATGCTCCCACTTCATGGCGCAGCCTGCGACCACTTCGAGTACAGAATCAGCCTCTTGCGCTACCCAGCAGTGAGCCCGCTGTAGAAACGCCAGATAGCGCCAGGTTTCAGCATCCGTAGGCGGCAGCGCTTCGTTGATATCATTGGAGACAATCACTAGATAAAGGCTGCGCGCGCGGGCATCAGCCAGTGCGTTTGCCAGCAACGCTAAGCCTTCTTCTTCGCTTAGTTTACTGGCGTACAGGACTTGGCTGGCCCATAGCGTTAAGCAGTCCAGCAGCACGGCGCCACCATCAGGTACCTTGGCAATCGCTCGATCAATACGCAGCGGTGCCTCTAGCGTTTTCCATTGAACGGTGTGCCACTGCCCTTGCCTGGATTGACGATGACGCGCTACCCGCTTGACCATTTCGTCGTCATATACGTGTGCGGTGGCTAAGTAGTAACAGGGCGAACTGCCTGCTGCACTAACTGCTCGCTGCTCGGCGATATCACTTTTGCCAGAACGCGCCCCGCCGCTAACGAAGACAATCATGCAGTTCCTTTTTCCAAAACATTTTCTAAAACATGCTTCAACACGCTTATCAGCCGCCGATTAGCAGGGGCATCGCGCAGCGCTACACGCAGCCATTCACCATTGAGCCCGGCAAAATTATGGGTATGACGCACTAAAATACCCCGGCGTAGCAGCTGCTCAAATAACGCATCGCTGGTGATTGCCTGCGCGGCACCGGGCCGGATAAGAAAAAAGCACGCCTGGCTGGGTACGACTTCCAGCCCTAGTTGAGCAAGCGCCTCCGCCATGCGCGAGCGCTCGCTGGCCAACCACCGCTGGGTGCGGCGGGCAAAGGCATCATCTGCCAATAGTGGCGCCACCAGTTCAGCCGCAAGGTGATTAACGCCCCAGGGCGGTTGGTGGGTCTGGGCCGCTTGAACCGTGGCCGCATCCGCCAGCAGGTAGCCCAGCCGGAGCCCCGGCAGGGTATAAAACTTGGTCATTGAGTGGAGCAGCAGCAGATGCGGGTAGCGCACCAACAGCGGTGTCAACGACGCCTCTTGTGACGTCTCGCCCAGTGGCTCACCCACCATATCGATAAAGGCTTCGTCGACCACAACGCGGCAACCCATCGCAGCGGTGTAATTCAACAGGTCTTCCATTGCTGAAATATCGATAAGCGTAGCGGTCGGATTATTGGGGCGGCATAGAAACAGCACATCAATGTCGTTAAGCCCAGCCGTTAGCGCGTCTATGTCCAGCGTGAAGTGAGGTGCGGGCAGCGCGATCTCACTAATCGAAAGCCGGTGGGCGCGGCAAGCGCGGGCATACTCGCCAAAGCTCGGGGTAATAATCGCCGCTCGCCTACCCGCATGCAGCGCGGCAGCGAGGAAAATTGCCTCAGCGCCACCGTTGGTGAGCAATACCTGTTCGGGCTGAAGCTGGTGATGGGTAGCGATGGCCTGACGTGCAGCGGCGTAATCCGGCGCGGGGTAGCGTTCAAGACCTGCCAGTTGCTTAGCCAGCCAATCGCTAACCCACGCCGGAGGCCCCAAGGGGTTAAGGTTGGCGCTAAAGTCGTCCAGGCGGTGATCGGCGGGCAAGCCGAAATGGGCCAGCAGCGTCTCGGCCTGGCCGCCATGCCTGGGCCATGGAGCGTTGGGCAATAGAGGAGTACTCATAGCGATCCTCGCAGCATAAACACCAACCCTGCTATTACCCCAGCAAACAGCAACATAAACAGTATCCAGGCGCCGTGCATTAAACGAAGTGTGGTGCTGATATGGGCAACACGCAGCTGTTCAAGCGGCTCGCCCAAGGTCGCACGGTGTGAGGCCTCGCCTCCATAGAAATTGGTGCCGCCCAGCTGCACGCCGAGCAAACGGGCCACCATGGCCTCTGGCCAACCGGCATTGGGGCTGGGGTGGCGCGGTGCATCGCGGCAGGTGCCGAGTAGTGCGCCTTGCCAGCGCAATCGTACAATACCGGCAAGACTCAATAGCAAGCCTGCGAGCCATAGACACAGCACGGTTAAGCGTGCCGGCACCCAGTTGGCTAGGTCGTCCAGCTTGGCGGAGGCAAAGCCAAAATCGACATAGCGCTGGTTTTTATAGCCTACCATCGAATCAAGAGTATTAACTGCCTTGTACGCCAGCGCTAGTGGCGCCCCGCCGATAAACGCAAAAAATAGCGGTGCGATGATGCCGTCAACGGTATTTTCCGCTACGGTTTCCACCGTGCCACGGGTAATCTCCGCTTCATCCAAGGTTTGCGTATCGCGGCCGACAATCATCCCCAGCGCCTTGCGGGCAGCAGGCAAATCGCCTTGAGTCAGCGGTTGAATCACGGCGCGGGCCGCATCGCCCAGGCCTTTGATCGCAAGCGTAGTAGAGAGCAGCCACAGCTCGGCGATCAGCGCTAGCCCAGGGTGCAAGCGTTCCAGCAGCGCCAGCGCTAGCCAGCTAATACCCCATACGCCGCCGACGACAATAATGGTTAGCAAGAAGCCACTAACTTTGCGCTGCTGCGCCGTACCACGATTCCACAGCCGCTCAAAAGCGCTGATAAAGCGCCCGATCAGCACCACTGGGTGTGGTAGTGAGCGCGGATCGCCAACCACTAAATCAATGGCGATCGCGAAGATGACCAGAACAATACCGCCAAAAGTGGCGCCTGGGATCATAGTGATGCCTTATCGCTAACACCGGCATCGGCAAAGGTAGCCATTTCCGCCACCATCGCTGTCGCCGCTTGCAGCAATGGATACGCCAGCGCAGCACCACTGCCTTCACCTAGCCGCATGCCCATATCGAGCAGTGGATTGGCCTCCAGCGCTTTTAATGCCACATCATGGCCTGGCTCTTGGGAGCGATGACCAAAAATCAAATAGCCATGCACTGCGGGGCACATTCGGCAGGCGGTTAGCGCTGCGACGGTAGCAATAAAGCCATCCACAATAGCGGGCAAGCCCTGGGCCGCTGCTGCCAAATATGCGCCGGCCATAGCAGCTATTTCCAGGCCACCCAACTTAGCCAGCACCTCTAGAGGAGCTTGAGAGTCAGCATTACGCGCAGCGATAGCGCATTCAATCACCGCCACTTTGTGCGCCTGCTGCTGTGGGTTAATCCCGGTTCCGGCGCCCACCACGCTTGTCACGGTCTGACCCGTCAGTACCGCCAGCATTGCGCTGCTGGCAGTGGTATTGGCGATGCCCATTTCACCCACCATAATGCACTTTGCACCGGCCCTTTTTGCTCGATCAACGGCCACCACACCCACATCAATCGCGGCTATGGCTTGATCAAATTGCATCGCGTCTTCTAACACCATATTGGCGGTGCCATGGCGCACCTTAGCGGAGGTCACCCCAGGCAGTGTTAAAGGCGAAGCAACGCCCACATCCACAATCTCGACCTGCGCGCCTATCTGACGGGCGAAGACATTAATCGCCGCCCCACCGTTGGCAAAGTTGGCCACCATCTGAGCGGTCACTGCTTGGGGGAAAGCTGACACCCCCTCAGCAGCAACCCCGTGATCGGCGGCAAACACAACCACCGCAGGCGGCGTCACGCTGGGCTTGAGTTCACCGGTGATAGCGCTCAGTTGAATAGCCAGTTCTTCCAAGGCACCCAAACTACCTGGCGGCTTGGTCAACGTATCCAAGTAACGACGCGTTTCTTCACCGGCCTTGAGATCAACTGACTGAATGTGGTCAACAATGGCGTGCATGCAGGCTCCAGCCCACTAGGGGTCATCAAACATTCAAAGGCAAAACGCAAAATGGTAGCAAAAGCCTGAGTGCTATACTTGCTATTTCATTAGCGGGTCTTCCACCCTGTCAGTATGTTAAGGCTTTATTTAGATATTTGGCGTGGCATATTTGCCACCTCACATTCGAGTAATAAAACTACAAATGTGGTTTTTATTGCCGTAAAGTCTCTTATTTCGACGCCAAAAAATGTAAAATAACTACAAGCTTCACTCACCGTCTCTATCATGCAGAGGTCCCTATGCCGAGCTCAACACCTGCTACGTTAAACCCCACCGTTGCTGAGGTTACCCAGCGCATTCGTGAGCGTTCTGCTGAGCGTCGCGCCCTCTACGAGCGGCGCATGGCTGACCAGCACAAACGTGGCGTGCACCGTGCTGAGCTAAGCTGCGGTAATCTGGCCCACGGTTTCGCCGCCTGCAACCCGCGTGACAAGGGCGAACTGAAACTGATGAACAGCGCCAATTTGGGCATTATCTCGTCCTACAACGATATGCTCTCGGCGCACCAACCGCTGGAAACCTTCCCTGAGACCATTAAAGCAGCCGCTCGGGATATGGGCTCCACCGCCCAGTTTGCCGGTGGCGTTCCGGCCATGTGTGACGGTGTCACCCAAGGCCAGCCGGGCATGGAGCTATCGCTGTTTTCCCGGGATGTGATTGCCATGGCCACCGCCGTAGGTCTCTCGCACAATATGTTTGATGCCGCGCTTTATCTGGGCGTGTGCGACAAGATCGTACCGGGCCTGTTTATTGGCGCGGCGCGCTTTGGTCACCTGCCCGCCATGTTTGTACCCGCGGGCCCCATGCCCAGCGGCTTACCCAATAAAGAGAAGGCGCGCATTCGCCAGCTCTATGCCGAGGGCAAGGTCGGCCGCGCTGAGCTGCTCGAAGCCGAGTCAGACTCTTACCACAGCCCCGGCACCTGCACCTTCTACGGCACCGCTAACTCCAACCAGCTAATGATGGAGATGATGGGCCTACACCTGCCCGGTACTTCTTTTGTGAACCCAGGCACCGAAATGCGCGAAGCATTGACGCGCTATGCCACCGAGCAGGCGATTCGCAACACCGAACCCGGCGGCGACTACCGCCCGTTTTACAAGCAGATTGATGAGCGTGCGATTGTTAACGCCGTGGTGGGCTTGCTGGCTTCCGGTGGTTCAACCAACCACACGATGCACCTGATCGCCATGGCCGCCGCTGCGGGCATTACCCTCAACTGGGACGACTTCACCGACCTTTCGGCGGTCACGCCTAGTCTGATGCGGGTTTACCCCAACGGCCAGGCAGATATCAACCACTTCCAAGCAGCGGGCGGCATGAGTTACCTGTTCCGCGAACTGCTGGGCGCTGGCTTGATCCACGGCGATATCCCTACCGTGTTCGGTACCGACTTAACCGCCTATACCCAAGAGCCATTCCTGGAAGATGGTAAAATCGTTTGGCACGAAGGGCCCGAGAAAAGCCTTGACGAAACCGTGCTAAGCCCCGTCGCCACGCCCTTCGCACCAACCGGCGGCCTCACGGTAATGAAAGGCAACCTGGGTCGCGGTGTCATCAAAGTCTCCGCAGTGACAGAAGAACATCGCGTGGTTGAAGCGCCGGTGAAGATCTTCGAAGATCAAAACGAAATGAAAGCCTCCTTCGAATCCGGCGACTTGGATCGCGACGTGATTGTGGTGGTTCGTTTCCAAGGCCCTAAAGCCAACGGCATGCCCGAGCTGCACAAATTAACCCCTTACTTGGGCGTACTGCAGGATCGTGGCTTTAAAGTGGCGCTGGTCACCGATGGTCGTATGTCGGGTGCATCGGGCAAAGTGCCCGCTTCCATTCACATGAGCCCCGAAGCCCTGGACGGCGGCCCGCTGGCCAAACTGCGCGATGGCGATATTATACGTCTGGATGCCAATGCCGGTACGCTGGAAGCCAAAGTCGACCCCGTCACCTGGGCTAAGCGGGAACTGGCCATCGGTAACCTGGATCACTACCACGTGGGCTTGGGTCGCGAACTATTTGGTGGCTTCCGCCATCTGGCCATGCGTGGCGAAGAAGGCGCTGGTGTGTTTGGCGGGTTTGAAGCCGACGATATCGCCCGTCAACAGGGGCAAATCTCAGAAGAGGACGCCTGATGCGACCGGCACTCATCGGCGATATCGGGGGAACCAACGCACGCTTGGCGTTGGTCTCTCCCGGTGAAGTAACCCCGCACGATATCTTGAACCTACCCTGCGCCGACTACCCTGGCGTCGTGGAAGCGGTGCAGGATTACCTGGGGCGCGTGGGCGCCACCGGTGACAACGCGCCTCAAGAGGCGTGTTTAGCCTTCGCCTGCCCCGTTCACGCTGAACGGGTCAAAATGACCAATAACCACTGGGATTTTTTGAAAAGTGATGTTCAGCAACAGTTGAATCTATCGCTATTCAAGGTCATCAACGACTTTACCGCCCAGGCGCTGGGCGTCCCCCATGTGGCATCCAGTGATTTGGTCGAAGTTCAGCCGGGGCAAACCCAGGCGCACTCCACACGCTTAATCATCGGCCCAGGCACCGGACTGGGCGTTGCCGGGGTCTTTCCTGGGCAACACGCCTGGATTCCACTGCCCACCGAAGGCGGTCACGTCACCTTTGCCCCCACGGACAGTACCGAGCGGGCACTGCTTGATGCATTTCTGCAGCGCCACAAACGGGTGAGCGTAGAACGCATCTTATGCGGTCAGGGTTTATTGGAGCTTTACCAAGCCTACTGCACCCTTGAAGGAATTGAGCCGCACTTAACTAGCCCAGCCGAGGTGACCACAGCGGCCAATGAAGGCGATAGCCTCGCCACTACTGCCCTGCTGCGCTTTCTAAAAATTCTTGGCGATGTGTGCGGCGACGCCACCTTAACCATGGGCGCAAGGGGCGGGGTTTATCTATGCGGCGGTATTCTCCCGCGCTTGCTTGAGTGGCTGCCAAAAAGCGAGCTTCGCGCCGCCTTTGTCAATAAAGGCCGTATGGGCGCCTATAACGCTGACATCCCCGTGTGGGTAGTGACTGCGCCCTGGACCGGCCTGTTAGGTGCCGCTGAAGCACTGCATAACGAAGAGGTTTTCTGAAAAAATTTCTAACAACATTTATTAAACACATCTCTAACAACATCAATATGGAACCTGCTATGCCCGCCGCAACCTTTGATGTGCCATTTTTACTCGGCATGATGCGTCTGCACGAAACACCCGCCATGCACGAACCCGAGCGATTAGCAGAATGGATCGAAGCGCGCCTGGAACAGGGCCTTAACTGGTTTGACCATGCGGACATTTATGGCAGCGGCCAAGGGGAGACGCTTTTTGGCGCCGCGCTACGGGCGCGCCCCGCCCTGGCTCAGCGGGTCAATGTCGTCACCAAAGCGAGCATCGCGAACGATAACCCCGCACCCGGTTCGGGTAAGGTAAAGCACTACAACGCTAGCCCTGCTTATCTTAATAGCGCCATTGATGCCTCACTTGTGCGTTTGAATGTCGAATGCCTCGATCATTTCCTGATTCATCGCCCCGATCTACTGATGAACGCAGAAGCGACCGGCCGCGCGCTGGACGATGCCATTGAAGCAGGCAAAATTGGCGCGGCGGGGGTATCCAACCATCTGCCCAGCCAGTGGCGGCGCTTGCAGGGCGCCATGCATCACCGATTATCCGCCAACCAGGTCGAGCTCTCGATTGCCCACACAACGCCGCTGTTTGACGGCAGCTTTGATGAACTATGTGCCGATGACCACGCACCCATGGCTTGGTCGCCTCTGGCAGGCGGGCAGCTGATGCAAGGCGCCATTGGTGAGTGTTTGGCTAAGTGGGCGACAGGGCTTGATAGCTCCCCCAGCGCTTTGGCGCTGGCATGGCTGCGCAGTCTTCCTAACTCGCCAGTACCGTTGATTGGCAGCGTTAAACCTGACCGAATTAGCGACATGCTCAAAGGCCCTGCCACGCTACCCCGGGAAGCGTGGTATGAATTGCTGGAAGCCGCCCGCGGCCACTGCGTGGCATAAACCTGTCTTTGCAAACAATGACACTAAGGAGCCAATAATGACGCCAGTTATCGCGTTTGGGGAAGCGCTGGTTGATATGCTCTCCAGCCGTTTAGGGGCGGCTACAGATGCCCAAGAGACTTTTACACCCTACGCCGGTGGTGCTCCCGCTAACGTGGCGGTCGCCTGCGCCCGCTTGGGCGTTCCTAGCCAATTTTTAGGCATGGTGGGCGACGATACGTTCGGGCATTTTTTGGTGCGTGAACTCAAAAGCCACGGTGTAGATACCAGCGGCGTGGTATTTACCCAAGAAGCTCGCACGGCGCTGGCGTTCGTTTCCCGGGATGACGTGGGCGAACGCACTTTTGATTTCTATCGCCCGCCCGCTGCTGACCTGCTTTATCGCCTTGAGCATTTACCCCATGGCGTCTTCGAGAACCCTGCCATTCTGCACTTGTGCAGTAACAGCCTAACCGACCCAGAGATCGCCGACGTTACCCTGGCGATGGCCACCATGGCCAAGCGAGCAGGCTGCCTGGTCAGTGTAGATGCCAACCTACGCCACAACCTGTGGCCCGGCGGCGAAGCAGATGCCAGCTTAGTCACGCAACTGCTAGACGGTGCTGAGCTGCTCAAGCTCTCCCAGGAAGAGCTCGACTACTTGCGTGCCGATCATCCTGCAGAATCGTGGCTTTCAGAACGGCTTGCGGCAGGTGTAAAAGTTATTTTGATTACCGACGGCCCCAATGATGTCGTACTTAAAGGCGTCGGCATCGACCATCGCATTGCGCCACCCAAAGTGGAAGCGGTCGATACCACCGCTGGGGGTGACGCCTTTATTGGCGGGCTGTTGGCGGAGCTCTCGGCCCATGGCATCAATGAACACTGGCAGAGCGATACGGATTTTCTACTCAACGCAGTGAATACTGCCTGCCGCTGTGGCGCCCATGCCGTTACTCGGCCAGGCGCTTATGCAGCGCTGCCAACGCGAGCGGATATTGACTAACTAAGTAGAGCTATATAACTCATTAACAAATGGCGCGCCCGACACAGGCGCGCTTTTTTATGCCTGTTTTATGGTCGACTAAGCGTCCAGCTAAACCGAACTTATGTCTAAAGCGGCCTGCTTGTGGAAATGTCAGACATTTACTAGACTAGGGTCCATCCAATAAAGAACAAGAGATGACCGATGACGCTGGACGCTCTACCGCCCCACCAGGGTGGCGCTGAACAGTTAGCGCGTTTACTCGCCCAGGCCCTGCTGGCAGGCCATTGGCAGCCAGGCGATGTTTTCCCCCGGGAGCTGGATATCGGCAAACACTTTGCCGTTAGCCGTAACCAAGTGCGTAACGCACTCACCAGCCTCACCGCTGCGGGTTTATTAGAGCGCACCGCGGGCCGTGGCACTCTGGTTCGCGAGGTGGGCGACTGGCATCTACTCGACCCGCTGATGAGCGAATGGATGACCGGGCTGGTCAACCTTGACCCTCAGTTGGTAAGGGCCATTTACGCCTTTCGTTTTTCTGCTGAACCGGTGGTCGCAGGACTCGCTGCCCAGGCAGCTCAGACTGAAGACATAGAACGTCTGGAGAGCGCCTATGCAGGCATGAAGAGCAGCGCAGGCAGTGTTGAAGCTCGTGCTGAGCATGCCGAGTACGATGTCGCCTTTCACGATGCCACCTACCGGGCAAGCCACAATTTAGTCTGGCGGCAAATGGGCTATTTATTGCGCCCTTCGATCATGGCGCTGATACATCGCTCGCAACACCGCACGGACACCCTGGACGACAGTCTCGCGCGCCACCGCCAGGTACTTGACGCTATCCGCAGCCACGATGCCAGCGCCGCAGAAACCGCCGCAAGAGAAGTGCTGCGCCGCACGGCCATCGACCTTGGCATCGTCAGCTGACAATTACTCAATGAATACTTTCTATTCAGAAGGATGACCAAACATGAAAATTACCAAACTCAAGACCTGGCAAGTCCCCCCGCGCTGGCTGTTTCTCAAGATCGAAACCGACGAAGGCTGCTACGGCTGGGGTGAACCGGTGGTTGAAGGCCGCGCCGCTACCGTTGAAGCCGCCGTACACGAGCTTTCCGACTACTTGATTGGCCAGGATCCACACCGCATCGAGCATCTCTGGAACATGATGTACCGCGCTGGATTTTATCGCGGCGGGCCGATTCTGATGAGTGCGATTGCCGGTATTGACCAGGCGCTGTGGGACCTTAAAGGCCGCGACCTGGGTGTGCCCGTTCACCAGCTGTTAGGTGGGGCCGTGCGCGACAAAATGCGCATGTATGCCTGGACCGGTGGCGACCGCCCAAGCGACGTGGGCGCGGGTGCCAAAGCGCTGGTCGAAAAAGGCTTCACGGCTTTTAAAATGAACGGCACCCCCGAAATGCAAATCGTCGACTCACACCGCAAGGTCGATGAAGCCGTCGCCCGGGTAGCAGAAGCCCGCAACGCCGTTGGGCCAGATGTAGGCATCGGCATCGACTTCCATGGCCGCGTGCACCGCCCTATGGCCAAAGCACTGCTGCGTGAGCTAGAACCCTTTCACCCCATGTTTGTGGAAGAGCCGGTCGCCCCCGAACATCTGCCCTGCTTGAAAGATATCGCCGGTGGTTTGGGCTACCCATTGGCAACTGGCGAGCGGCTGCATACCCGCTTCCAGTTCCGCGATTTGCTGGCCGACGGCATGATCGACATTATTCAACCGGATATATCCCACTGCGGTGGCATCAGCGAAGGCCTCAAAATCGCCGCCCTGGCATCTGCCTACGATGTCGCCCTGGCGCCCCACTGTCCGCTCGGCCCATTAACCCTGGCCGCGTCTTTACAGCTGGATGCGGTCAGCCACAACGCCTTTATCCAAGAACAGAGCATGGGCATTCACTACAACCAGGGCAACGACGTCCTCGATTACCTGATCGATAAATCCGCCCTCGCCATTGAAGATGGATTCTGCGCCATTCCCCAAGGCCCAGGCCTTGGTGTCGAGATCAACGAGGAGTTCGTTGAGGAGCGCGCGAAAGTGGGCCACCGCTGGCGCAACCCGGTCTGGACTCACGAAGATGGCTCTATTGCGGAGTGGTAAGCCATGGGATTAACCGAGATGAGTGAAACCACTGACATTGCAGATCAATTAACCTGGATTGCCGTTGACTGGGGCTCCAGCAATCTGCGGGCCTGGGGGCTCGATCAACACGATCAAGTGATTGCCCAAGCCAGTAGTGACAAGGGCATGCTGTCGCTAAAGGCCGACGAGTACGAAGCCGAGCTGTTGCGACTGGTGGGCGATTGGCTACCCACCACCGATACGACGAAGGTGATGGTGTGCGGTATGGCAGGCGCTCGCCAGGGCTGGTTGGAAGCCGCCTATTTACCGGTACCCACGCGGCTTGACCAGCTTAGCCAAGGCGCAGTGACGCCAACGCTTACGGGTGACCAGCTAGGTGTGTACCTGCTGCCTGGTTTAAGCCAAACGCGCGGTACCGCAACTCACTTTGATGTGATGCGCGGTGAAGAGACTCAGTTGGCAGGGCTCGTCGCTGATTCGCCAGATTTTACTGGCCTCGCCTGCCTGCCTGGCACTCACGCCAAATGGGCAACCCTGGAAGCGGGCGCGGTGAGCGGGTTTTCGACCTACCTGACCGGCGAGCTTTACCAACTGTTAGCCAACCAGTCGGTGCTGAAGCATTCCGTTTTATCACCTTCAGCGGCAAGGGATGACCTTAACGATGCAGCTTGCCGTGAGGCTTTTATTTCGGCCGTCAGCGAGATTAATCAAGCCCCCGAAACCTTTAGTAGCCGCCTGTTCGGGCTGCGCGCGCAAGATTTACTCGATGGCCGGCTACCTGCTGGCGACACGCGTGGGGCCGTTCTTGCGGCCAGGCTCTCTGGACTCGCCATTGGCCTTGAGCTTTCCGGCGCCTGCCGTGAGTGCCCCAGCGATAAGCCCATCATGCTGATTGGCAACCAAGCGCTTAGTCAGCGCTATACGTTGGCACTCAATACGATCGGCTATCAAACACAACATGTGGATGGCGACACCGCCGTCTTAGCGGGCCTGCGCCTCGCCCATCGCGCGTTAAAATAAATTAAGCTTGGAGAAATTGGCTATGTCGCTGCCACTGATTGGAATTTTACGCGGTATAACGCCTGATGAGGCCGTGGATATCGCGGAAGCGGTGCTGGCCGCGGGTATCACCCAGATTGAGGTGCCGCTTAACTCACCCAACCCGCTGGAGAGCATTCGCCGCTTGGTCGACGCATTTGGCGAGCGCGCGGTCATTGGTGCAGGTACGGTGCTCACTCCGGCTCAGGTGCGTGAAGTTCACGCTGCTGGTGGGCGCTTAATCGTTTCTCCCAACTGTCGGCCAGCGGTGATTGAAGAAACCCATAAGCTCGGCATGGCCAGCTGGCCGGGTATTGTGACGCCTTCTGAGGCCTTTGATGCGCTGGATGCAGGCGCCACCGGGCTTAAACTCTTCCCCGCAGTGCAGGTAGGCTTAGAAGGAATGAAAGCAGTACGCGCCGTGCTGCCGGCAGGCACGCTTTTGTATGCCGTCGGCGGCGCTGGAGTCGATAACTTCGCCGAATGGCGCGCAGCGGGTGTCGATGGTGCAGGTCTGGGCAGCGCATTATACAAACCTGGCCAAAGCGCTTCTCAGGTGAGGAAACAGGCTCAAGCCCTTGTCGATGCCTGGTTAGCAGGAGAACAATAAGGAGAACCAATAATAATGAATACCGATATGAGCGTTTCAACATGGCAGGCCGAGTTAGCTGTCGATTGCCGCTGCTCACTGGGTGAAGGCCCGCAGTGGGACGCCAGAAATCAGCGCCTTTATTGGTGCGACATTCTTGAAAAGCAGCTCCACTGGCTAACCCCCGCCACCGGGGAAAGCGGCCACTATCAGCTTGATCATCGGGTGTCCCTGGCAGCGCCCCTTGCTGAGGGTGGCCTGTTGTTAGTCGGTGAAGGCCGCTTAAGCCGCTTCAACCCAAGCAGCGGCAGTATCGAAAAGCTGAGTGATTTCGAGGCCGATAACCCTGTCACCCGTAGCAATGACGCACGCATTGATCGCCACGGCAGCCTGTGGCTCTCCAGCATGGGTAAAAGCGCTGAAAGAAGCGCTGGAAGCCTTTACCGCCTGCATCGCGGCGAGCTCTCGCGGCTGCGTTCAGGCCTAACGATTCCCAATGCCATCTGCTTCTCCGCAGATGGTGAGTTTGCGTGGTTTACCGATACTGTGACGGGTGTGGTGATGCGCTGGGCGCTGGATAGCGACGGCTGGCCGCAAGGCGAGCCGCAGCCTTGGGCGGACTTTTTCTCCAGCCAAGGTAATCCCGATGGTGCGGTGATGGATAGCGAAGGCTGCCTATGGCTAGCGCTGTGGGGGGCTGGGCAGGTCGTTCGTCTGGATCCTAACGGTGAAATAATAGGCCGCGTCGAACTGCCGGTCAGCCAACCCTCCTGCCCGGCATTTGCAGGCCCTGATCTGAAAACGCTGTATATCACCACGGCGCAAGAGGGCTTCAGTGCTGAGCAGCTGGCCCAAGAGCCCACCGCAGGCTCGCTCTATGTGGTCGAAACCGGCATTAAAGGCCTAGCCGAGCTGCCGCTGCGCTTGGCATAACTCTCCTACAAACCTCCCAGCAAAAGGCCCCACTAGCGGATACTAGCGGGGCCTTTCTGGTACGGCTTCACCTATTTACCTACAAGGTGGGCGATCAGCCAGCAAAGCTGATATACATAACGATCACTAACACGACCAAGACGATACCGGCAGGCACCGCGCCTTTCCAGGGTGTTAGATCCACATCGCCGCTGTGCTGCTGAATCCAGTCCGTTTCCCTTGGGCGCACCTTGCCGATAATCAGCATCACGGCGACCAACAGCACAAACACCAGCGCCACAAAGTGGAACTCATGCATGATCTGCGGCAGCAGTGTAAACGGTGGCACAAAGTAACCGGCGGCGATCAATAAGCAGCCGCCGATCAGGGCGATTTTGGCCGCCATTGGCGGAACACGTTTGGTTAGCAGCCCGACCAGCACCACGGCAAGAATCGGAATAAAGTAAATCGCGTTCATCTTCTGCAGGTAGCCAAACAGGCTCTCCTGACCTGCCAGCAGTGGCGCAATGATCATGGTGAGAATGGCCATGATCCAGCCAAACACTTTACCCGACTTAACCACCTGCTCTTCGGTAGCTTCTTTGTTCAGCACACCTTTATAGATGCCCAGGCTGAAAATCGTGGTGGTGCTGTTAAGCGCTGAGTTAAACGACGACAGGATCGCACCGACCATGACGGCAGCGAAAAAACCGGTGAGGTACGGCGGCAGTACGTTAAAGACCAAATGACCATAGGCTTCATCGGCACGCACGCCCTGATCGGCATAAAGGTGATAAGCAATGATGCCCGGCAGCACTAAATACAGCGGCCCCAGCAGTTTGAAAAGACCGGTCAACAGCACGCCCTTCTGACCTTCGGCAAGGTTTTTGGCCGCAAAAGTACGCTGAATAATCTGCTGGTTAGTACTCCAGTAGAACAGATTAATCAGGAAAACGCCGGTAAACAGGGTAAAGAACGGCACCTGCTGATCAGCACCACCAATCGAATCCAGCTTATCCGGGTCACTCTCTTTGAGAATGCTCCAACCCTCCATGATGCCGCTACCGTCACTCACGGCCTGCAGGCCGAAATAGACGATCACGAAACCGCCAATCAACAGCCCGACGCCGTTGAGCGTGTCGGAAACTGCAACCGTGCGCAGGCCACCAAACAGGGCATACACCGAACCGATAATACCGACGATCCACACCGTTAGCCAAAGCAGCGTCGTCGAAGACTCAATGCCGGTTAATCCCTGTAGATCGAGCATGCCCTGCAGGCCGATGGCACCTGAATAGAGAATGATCGGTAGCAGAATCACCGCGTAAGCAATCAAGAAGATGATATTAGTGATTAGCTGGGTCGTCTTATCGAAACGAATTTCAAGAAGCTGCGGCAGCGTGGCAATACCACTTTTCAAAAAACGCGGAAGGAAGAATAGCGCCAACGCCACTAGGGCGATAACCGCGACTACTTCCCAGGCCATAACGCTTAAACCATCAGAAAAGGCCGCCCCATTGAGCCCCACCATTTGCTCGGTGGAGAGGTTGGTCATCAGCAGAGAGCCGGCAATCAGCGGGAAGGTTAGCGTCCGCCCTGCAAGAAAGTAGCCGCTGGTGCTTGAGTGATCATCTCGGCGGGTGATCCGCCAAGTGATAAAGGCGACAAGCCCTGTAAAAAACAGGAAGGACGCCAAGGTCAACGCGTGCATTTTGACTCACCTCATCATCATTGTAAGTGGCACGCACGTTTATGTATGCGCGAATAGCGAAATGTCAGACAAATCTTACCGTCATTTTAGTTGAGCTGAATATTGCCCGTTATACGTCTTTGGTCGTACGCAGGCGGTTACGATACGCGAATGACAAAACTTCACTATAAAAAAACCCTAGCAATGGTTAAAAACCATAACTAGGGTATGCATTTATGCGGCCCGCAACGAATTGCTAGTGGATGCCTATTTAGTGATGAAAGCGCTCCGCTGACTGGCGCGCCAGCTCACGGATGCCATCCCAATCTTCCGCTTCCACCATCGCTTTGGGTGTTAACCAGGAGCCACCTACGCACATCACATTGGACAGCGATAGATAGTCATCGGCATTGTCGACGGTGATACCGCCGGTGGGACAGAAGCGCGCTTCAGGAATCGGCGCGCCAAACGCTTTGATGGCTTTGGCTCCACCGCTGGATTCCGCCGGGAAGAACTTGAACCGACGGTAGCCGTACTGCCAGCCGGTCATTAGTTCAGAAACTGTCGAGACCCCCGGCAGCATGGGCACCGGGCTTTCAACGCCGTAACGATAGAGGGCTTCCGTTGCGCCTGGTGTTACCACAAAGTCAGCGCCAACCTGCTCGGCCTGGCGGTACTGGGCAGGCGTCAGCACCGTGCCCACACCGATGCTGGCACCTGGCAACGCTTCACGCATACGTTTCACCGCTTCAAGCGCGCAGTCAGTGCGCAGGGTAATTTCCAATACGGTTAAGCCACCCTCTACCAGGGCGCGGCCTAGCGGTACGGCATCTTCCAAACGCTCGATAGTGATGACCGGAATCACCTCGGCTTTCAAGCAGATGCTATCCAGCTCTGCAGTGCGTGTAGAAGGTAACTGTTTGTCGATAGTCATTAGTCAGTCTCCAAGCAACTTATTATTGGCTAAGGCAGTTAGCGCTCAAGGCGCCCAATAAATGGCCAATGGGCAGGTTAAAAAGGCACGAATAGGCAGTTGACGAACGTCGTCACCGTTTAATGCCTTGGCCAATACGGCGCGTTTATCATCGCCGGTAATATGCAGAATATGCCGCCGAGCCTGATGCAAGCGATCGGCGGAAAAGGTAATCCGGGGTTGCGGCTGACTAGGCGTTCTGACCGCCACTAACAGCTCCTCCGTGGCAAGTGCCAGGGTCAATTCAGGGCTGTCAGGAAACAGTGACGCCGTATGACCATCACCGCCCATACCTAGAATCACCACGCTGGCAGGCCACGCTAGCGTTTCTGCTTGCTTGGCAACTTCATCAACGCCCTCTTCAGGTGTAGACGCACTGCAAGTTAACGGTATAAAAGTGGCCGCCGATGCCTCGCCCTGTAGCAGATGCTCACGCACCAACTTGGCGTTGCTATCGCTACTCTGCTCGTCTACCCAACGCTCATCGGCCAGCGTTACATCTACACGATCCCAGAGCAGCGATTTGGCCGCCAGTGCCTTAAAAAAAGGCACTGGTGTAGAGCCACCAGAAACTACCAGCAGGACGCGCTCCTGGTGGTTTAAATCTTCTTGTAGCCCCTGAAACACAGCTTCGGCAAGCTGCTCGGCCAACTGTTGGCGTGCTTGGCTCATATTAATAATCCTCGTACCAGCTGCGGCCATCCTGGGTAATCATGGCGATGGAAGCGACCGGCCCCCAAGAGCCTGCGGGATAACGACGCGGTGGCGTGTCGCGTTTTTTCCAGCCATCAATGAGCTGGTCGCACCAGCGCCAGGCGTGCTCAATTTCATCGCGACGCACGAACAGGTACTGCTGGCCTTTCATGACTTCGAGCAGCAGACGTTCGTAGGCATCGGGTATCCGCGATTTGGGAAATGCGCTGTTGAAGTCCAAATGCAGCGGACCCGGGCGCAGGCGCATGCCTTTATCCAAACCGCTATCTTTGGTCAATACTTGCAGGGCAATACCCTCCTCCGGCTGCAGGCGAATAATCAACTTATTAGAGGCGATGCCGCGCTGATCCGGGTCAAAGATATAGTGGGGCTGCTGACGGAAGTGAATAACGATCTGCGAGAGCTTCTCCGGCATGCGTTTACCGGTGCGCAGGTAGAACGGCACGCCTGCCCAGCGCCAGTTAGCCACTTCGGTTTTCATGGCCACAAAGGTTTCGGTCTGGCTCTGGGTGTTGGCGCCCTCTTCTTCCAGGTAGCCCGGCACCGACTGGCCATCGCTAGTGCCCGCGATATATTGACCTCGCACTACATCGCGACCAAGCGCCTCGCCCACAAACGGTTTAAGTGCTTTAAGCACCTTGACCTTTTCATCGCGGATGGCGTCGGCATCCAGGTTAGAGGGCGGATCCATAGCGATTAAGCACAGCAGCTGCAGCAGGTGGTTTTGCACCATATCGCGTAGCTGGCCCGCCTCATCGAAATAGCCCCAGCGCCCTTCGATACCGACCTTTTCGGCAACGGTAATTTCCACATGGGAGATGTTGTTTTGATTCCACTGGGTGCCAAACAGCGGGTTGGCAAAACGCAGGGCAATCAGGTTCTGTACGGTCTCTTTGCCCAAATAGTGGTCGATGCGGTAAATCCGCGACTCGGGGAACACTTCACCGATAGCGTCGTTAATTTCAACCGAGGAGTGCAGGTCGTAACCGATGGGTTTTTCAACCACCACGCGGGACTCATCGTCCAGGCTTTTACTGGCCTGCAGGTGACGGCAGATATCGCCATAAATAGGTGCACCAACGGAAAGATAGACCACCATTGGGCGCGGTGAGCCCTTTCGCCACTGGCGAATGGCGTCGTAACCTTCAACGTTGGAAAAATCGAGTTTTAAATAATCTAGGCGGGCGAGAAAACGCTCAAGACTTTGCTTGTCCTGCTCGCCGCTTTTCAGCCTTTTCTGCAACGCATCGTTAACCATTTTCCGGAACGATGCAGCGTCGTGCTCATGGCGAGCCAGCCCCATAATGCGCGTGCTTTCAGGCATCAAGCCTTCGCGATCAAGATGGTATAAGGCAGGGAATAGCTTGCGCATGGCAAGATCACCCAGCGCCCCAAACAGCGCTAAATCAATAGCGTGATTCGGATCGCCCAGCGGTGCACCTTGGGAAGCAGTGGACTGGCTCATCGTCACTCCTGTTTATAATTAGGCATCTAATGTAGTTAGATTACCTAAAATCTACCGTAAAGGGGGCATTATACGCAATAATTCGTGTAATTTTACTACAAAATAACCACAGTTTCTGCTCTATCAACGCACTCAGCACTTCATATTGATCCATCTCCTTCCACTTTTACTCTACGCCCTTGATATACGCCACTGCTACGCCCCCTAAGGAGGAGGTGACCTTGCGCATAATTGGCCACTCTGCGGAAGTTGATAAATAAATGACCACAACAACAACGAGGTTATTACTCTATGGCAACGCTACGCTATTTTATCAGACCATTACTCACAGCCACTTTGGCTGCCAGCGCTAACCTACCAGCCTTCGCGTTCGAAGATGACCGCCTAACGATCTGGATGGGCGACAACAAAGGCCAGCAAGGCATTCAGCTGCTGGCCGATCAGTTTCTTGAAGAGACGGGCATCGAAGTTGAGGTGGTCTTTCCGGATAACCTGACCGACCGTTTTCAGCAGGCGGCGGGCAGTGGCCAAGGGCCGGACATCGTGATCTGGGCCCACGACCGGATGGGCGAGTGGGCACAAAGTGGCCTATTAAAACAGGTAGCGCCTAGCGACAGCTTCCGCGAGTCTTTTTACGACTTTACCTGGGAAGCCGCCCTGTGGAATGGCGAAAACTACGGCTATCCCATTTCAGTGGAATCACTCGGTCTTATTTATAACAAGGCCCTGGTGGATACCCCGCCGGAGAGCTTTGCCGAGCTAATGCAGCTGGACGAGACGCTTTCCCAAGAGGGTAAAAAAGCCATCCTGTTCGACTACAGCGAGCCCTACTACGGCTGTACACTGCTAGCCGCTAACGGGGGCTACCCGTTTAAACAAACTGACGCAGGCTACGACGTTACCGATATTGGCGTTAACAACGAAGGCGCCGTGCAAGGTGCAGAGCTGCTAGTCGAACTGATCGAAAGCGACGTGGTGCCACGAGGTACCGACTACAGCATCATGGATAACCGCTTTAACAAGGGCGAAGTAGCGACCATGATCAGCGGCCCCTGGGCCTGGCCAAACCTTGAGCGCAGCGGCATTGATTATGGCGTCGCCTTGCTGCCCAAAGTAGGCGATGAACGTGCCAAGCCCATGTTTGGCGTTATGACGGCAATGATCAGCTCCGCGTCGCCCAATGATTTCCTGGCCGTCGAGTTCCTGGAAAACTACCTGCTTAGCGAGGAGGGTATGCGCACTTTCAACAGCGATGGCTCGCTTGGCGCCGTTGCACACATCGACTATCAGGCGGAACTGGCCGATAACCCCAATATTGCCGCCACGCTTGAAAACGCCGAAGTTGGCATGCCGATGCCGAACATTCCCGAAATGGGCGCCTTTTGGGCAGCCATGGAGCCCGCGCTACAAAACATCGGCAGCGGGCGTCAATCCCCCCTGGAAGCGCTGGATGCCGCCGCGCGGCGTATGCGTCAGTAGCCACTCGCCTTTCCTTCACTGCCCGGCCATGGCACTCCGTTGGCAAGGCCGGGTAGTTTCGCAGGACATCTTTCATGTTTACCACGAATGCTTCGCGGGGCTTGCCCCGCCACCGCTCTCGCCATGTGGCCGAACGCTATTCCCGCTGGGCAATGCGCAGCTTGATCGGGCTGATGGTACTGGCCCTGCTTTGGCTGGTGATGGCTTTTTACCTACACGGCCAATGGGTATTTGCGCTGCTATTTTTAGTGCTTGGCACGTCGCTGGGCGTGGTGTTCAGCCGACGTTCGCTGATGAGCCACCGGTATATTTTCCCTGCCGTGGCCGGCCTTGGCGTGTTCGTCATTTTTCCGCTGGTGTATACCGTCGGCATCAGCTTTAGCAACTACAGCTCGGACAATCTGCTTAGCCAGGAGCGCGTACGCGCCCAGCTCACCGATCAAAGCTATCAGGCAGAAGGCGCTGCCTTTTCCTATTCGCTTTACCAGGCGGGCGAGCTGGTGCGCCTTTACCTGGAAAGCGATGCCCCTGCGGGCGACAACGACCGGCTACTATCCGCCGCGCTCAACCTAACTAACAGCGAAGTTCGTCGCGCTCCAACCCAAGCCGTAGACGGCCCGCCCGAAGGTGAGCCACTTCCCATGCGCTCAGCCATCCAGGCCCGCGACGCCCTCCAGGCACTGCGTTTGCAAACGCCTGGGGGCACCGAGCTGCGCATGGCGGGCCTGCGCCAGTTCGCGCCAATGATCGACCGCTATGAGATTCGTGACAACGGCAGCCTCTACGACCGGCAAGAGGATCAGGTGCTGACACCGGATAACGACATCGGCTTTTTCGTCACCGAAAACGGCGAACGCATCACTCCTGGGTGGCCGGTGAACGTGGGCTTCACCAATTACACCAAGATCTTTACCGACCCGGATATACGCGGGCCGTTTATGCAGATTTTTGTCTGGACCTTCGTATTTGCCGGACTCACCGTACTGTTCACCCTGACCGTGGGGTTTGTCCTCGCCTCGCTGCTGCAGTGGGATCAGCTCAAGGGCAAGGCGGTCTATCGGACGCTGCTGATACTGCCCTACGCGGTTCCGGCGTTTATTTCGATTCTGATTTTCAAAGGCATGTTCAATCAGCATTTTGGTGAAGTGAACATGATTCTGGAGGCACTGTTCGGCATTTCGCCGGAGTGGTTTACCGACCCCTGGCTAGCCCGAACCATGCTGCTGATCGTCAATACCTGGTTGGGTTACCCCTACATGTTGCTGCTGTGCATGGGTCTGATTCAGTCGATCCCCGGCGATCTTTACGAGGCCTCGGCGGTAGACGGCGGCGGGCCGATCACCAACCTGATGAAGATCACCCTACCGCTGATCATCAAACCGCTCACGCCGCTGTTAATCGCCGCCTTTGCTTTTAACTTCAATAATTTCGTGTTGATTGCGCTGCTTACCGGGGGCAGCCCGGACATTCTGGGCGCCAGCACGCCCGCGGGCACCACCGACCTGCTGGTGAGCTACACCTACCGCATCGCCTTCCAGGATGCCGGCCAGAACTTCGGCCTGGCGGCAGCAATTGCCACGCTGATCTTTCTGCTGGTGGTGGGCATGTCGGTGGTTAATCTGCGGCTTTCCAAAGTTAAGGTTTAGGAGGTTTACGATGGCGATGGTTCAACCCCGCTCCATTCGCGCACGGCGATGGGGCGCCCATTTGGCGCTGATCGGCTTTGTGTCACTGATCGTGTTTCCGCTGCTGTTGGTGATTTCGATCTCGTTTCGCGAGGGCAACTTTGCCTCGGGAAGCTTGATCCCCGAGCGCTTCTCCCTCGAGCACTGGTCGCTGGCCTTGGGTATTCCCTGGGAGCGCACCGACGGCAGCGTGATCCAGCCGCCCTTCCCCGTGCTACTGTGGCTATGGAACTCGATCAAAGTCGCCGTGGTGTCCTCGTTGCTGATTTTGATGCTTGCCACCACCAGTGCCTACGCCTTTGCCCGCATGCGCTTTAAGGGCAAGGAGCCGCTGTTGAAAGGCATGTTGATTTTCCAGATGTTTCCAGCAGTGCTGTCGCTGGTGGCACTCTATGCTCTGTTCGACCGGCTAGGACAGTTTGTGAGCTGGTTAGGCATAAATACTCACGGCGCGCTGATTGTCGCCTCGCTCGGCGCGGTAGCGCTGCATATATGGACGATCAAAGGCTACTTTGAGTCGATTGATGGCTCGTTGGAAGAAGCCGCAATGGTGGACGGTGCAAGCACTTGGCAGGCATTTCGCTATATATTGCTACCGTTATCGATCCCCATCCTGATGGTGGTCTTCATCCTAGCGTTTGTGATGAGCATCATGGAGTACCCCATGGCGTCGGTGCTGCTGGTCGATGAGCACAAGCTCACCCTGGCGGTAGGCGCCCAGCAATACCTGGCCGACCACAATCAGCGCTGGGGCGACTTCGCCGCCGCTGCCGTGCTCTCAGGGCTGCCAATCACCGTAGCGTTCTTGATCTGCCAGCGTTGGATTATTGGCGGATTAACCGCTGGGGGTGTTAAAGGTTAAAAATATTAAAGCTCACGAAGGTATTTAGCTAGCTTGCCCAAACCCAGCAGAGTGCTGGGTTTTTTGTTTTTTTACAGACTTTTTATGGGAGGTCATGGTGTCATAGCAAATGTTAAGAATACTAAACGGCGAGCTGGGCATATGACTCCATTCACACCATGGTTTTACCGTAGCAGGAATGTGTATCGGCACTGGGCACCTGTTTTTAAAATCATCTCGATTCTCTGGATTGTGCTAGCGCTGTTCATGCTAGTGCCTTTCATCGTACTGCTGATTGAAAGAGACCCTGATGCACCCGCCTTCGGTGTTTCCATTCTGATTTTACTTGGCGCCGCAGCACTTACTTGGTTGCTCACCTATCGCACAGCCTTAGAGTTGAAGCCATGGCAGATGTTTATTCTTACCGCTGCCAGTTGGGTCACCATTAGCGGTTTTGCCAGCCTGCCGCTGGTGCTTGGCGCCCCACAGTTAACCTTCACCAATGCGGTGTTTGAATCGGTATCGGCGATCACCACGACAGGCTCCACCATTCTGGTCGGTATTGAGTACTTTTCCGATGGATTGAAGCTATGGCGAGGGCTTATGCAGTGGATGGGCGGTATCGGTATTATCGTCATGGGCATTGCCATTTTGCCGTTTCTTAAAGTAGGTGGTATGCGGTTGTTTCACACCGAGTCGTCTGACTGGTCGGATAAAGTGATGCCACGCACTGGCGGTATTGCAAAAGCGACGCTAACGATCTATGTCAGCCTAACCTTGGTCGCGATTGGTAGTTATTGGTTCGGTGGGATGACGCTGCTAGACGCCACCGTACATGGTATGACGTCGCTTTCAACCGGCGGTTTTGCCAATTCCGACGCTTCCTTCGGCACCTATAGCGAACAGCCATGGCTGCTGTGGATGGCCAGTTTTTTCATGCTGAGCGGTGCGCTTCCCTTTGTACTGTATATCCGTTTTATACGCGGGTCGCGCAGTGCCCTATGGAACGATCAGCAGGTACTTGGGCTGTTAAAACTCTTGATGGCCGCGATTTTACTACTCAGTGTCTGGCGCATCACCCAGGGCGACAACTGGTTTGAATCGCTCACCCACGTTACCTTTAACATTATTTCGGTGGTAACCACCACCGGCTATGCATCTGATGATTACACCCAGTGGGGGGCGTTGCCGGTAGTTGCTTTTTTCTACCTGACCTTTGTGGGCGGCTGCAGCGGTTCGACCAGCGGCGGAATGAAAATCTTCCGGTTTCAGATTGCCTCTTTAATGCTGCTTAACCAGTTGCGCTATTTAATTCATGCCAATGGTGTGTTTACCACTCGCTATAACCAGCAGCCGGTCACCAGCGATATCTCGCGCAGCGTAGTGGCCTTCTCGTTCTTCTTTTTTATCACCATAGCGGCCCTGGCGTTGAGCCTCTCCGCTCTGGGGTTGGATTTAGTCACCGCTCTTTCCGGTGCCGCCACCGCAGTCACCAACGTGGGCCCTGGGCTAGGCGATATCATCGGCCCCGCGGGTAATTTTGCCCCCCTCCCCGACGCGGCGAAATGGCTGCTATGTATTGGCATGCTGATGGGGCGATTAGAAATACTCACCGTTGTGGTGTTGCTGACTCCAATGTTCTGGCGGCGCTAGCCGAATATCTTGAAGGACGTTCGCGAAGAGCAATCGTGAAGGACAATCGTGTCATGACACTTAGAAAACCAATATTCAAACCCTTTAGGCAGATTGCGAACCAGCTGCGCTTGCCAATGCCATCAGAAATCCTGATTGCGCTGGCGAGTACGCTAATGGCCCTGCTGATCGCCTGGGGACTATATACTTGGCTAGCCTTGGCGAATCTTTCACTGATTTTTCTTACCGCGGTTCTCGCCAGTGCGGTGTTGGCAGGAAGCTACGCAGCTCTGTTATGTGCCGTGCTGGGCTTTCTGACGTTTAATTTTTGCTTTACCGTCCCGCACTTTTCGTTAGCGGTTGAAGAGCAAGAGCAACTGCTAACGCTGCTGTTCTTTCTATTAGTCGCACTGGTAGTCGGCAAGCTCGCCGGAGACAGCCGCCAACGCCTGTTGGAGCTTAGCGCCGCTCGCTTGGCTGAAGAGCAGGAGAGATTGCGTTCAGCGCTGCTATCGTCGGTTTCCCACGACCTGCGTACTCCGCTAGCGTCGATTATTGGCGCGGCCAGCTCGCTTCGCACTCTGGATGCACAGCTCAGCCAACAGGATCGCTTTGCGTTACTCGATGGCGTATTAAGCGAAAGTGAACGCCTTAACCGCTATATACAAAATTTGTTGGATATGACCCGACTAGGGCATGGCGACATGAAAATCGAGCGCGATTGGGTGGCGTTTGATGATTTAGTCGCTTCAGCGCGGAAGCGACTGGGCAGTGCCCTTGAAGGTTTCCAAGTCGAGCAGCACTGGTCAAAAGAGCTACCACTACTTTACGTTCACCCCGCCCTGATCGAGCAAGCGCTGGTCAACGTGCTTGAAAATGCGGCGCGCTTCTCACCTCCTAATGGCCATATCACTATCGAAGCCCAATGTCGTGATGATAAAAGGGCTGGAGACCCGTCCATCTTATTGTTTTCGGTTACCGACCAAGGCCCAGGCATACCCGAAGCACTACGCGAGCGCGTGTTCGATATGTTTGTCACCGGCAACGACGGAGATCGCAGCCTGCACGGTAGCGGCCTGGGGCTGGCAATTTGCCGGGGAATGCTTGGCGCCCACGCGGGTCAAATCCAGGCAAGCCCTGGGCCTGACAATGCTGGCACCAGAATTACCATGACGCTGCCTCTAGCGTCCCCCAGCAAGGACGCCGAGAATGACCACTGATCAAGCGCGCGTATTAGTCATTGATGACGAGCCACACATTCGCCACTTTTTGCGTATCAGCCTCACCTCTCAAGGATTTCAGGTGATTGAGGCGTCCAGTGGTCGCGAAGGGTTGGAAAAACTCAATGCTGATGCCCTCACCGCTAATGCCGACATCGTTTTGCTGGATCTTGGTCTACCGGATATGGATGGACAGCAAGTACTCGATTCGATCCGCAAGCATAGCGAGGTACCCGTGATCATTGTTTCGGTGCGCGGCCATGAGGCTGAAAAAGTGCGCGCCCTGGATAACGGAGCGAGCGACTACGTTACCAAGCCATTCGGCATTCAAGAGCTGCTGGCACGTATTCGAGCCCTGTTAAGGCGGCGCGCCAGCCCAAGCGTTCAACGCTTCCAACATGGTGGCTTGATCGTCGACCTGGCCGCTTACCAAGTAAGCTTGCACGGCGAGGCTGTTCATCTAACACTTAAAGAGTTCGCCGTGCTGGCCCAGCTTATTGCTTCCGCTGGGCGAGTGGTCACGCAGACCCAGCTATTGCGCCAGATATGGGGCCCAACTCATCAGGAAGATACGCACTATTTGCGCATTGTGGTGAGCAAGTTACGTCAAAAGCTAGGTGATGATCCCCAGTCCCCCTCCCTGCTGCAAACGGAACCCGGCATTGGCTACCGACTCCCCCTTGAGCCTGACCGTGAGGACAAGACTATATGAAAATCATCATTCTCGGCGCCGGCCAGGTCGGCGGCACACTG
>TARA_R100001369_G_scaffold8294_4_pt1 | contig 41533 bp, 42 predicted proteins | sample TARA_R100001369 | Tara Oceans TARA_R100001369 (sample SAMEA2621528) | marine metagenome | biome: marine biome (ENVO:00000447); feature: surface water layer (ENVO:00002042); material: "saline water (ENVO:00002010), including plankton (ENVO:xxxxxxxx)" | depth 5 m
TTCAGGTAGGCGTCGAACGCCATGGCCAGGTTGCGGATCATCAATCGCCCCGAAGGCAGCACCTCGATTTCATGGTCGCGCAAAGCAATTAGCCCGTCGTCCGCCATCTCTTCGAGGCTCGCCAAAGCACTCGCGAAGTAGCTGCGAAAATCGATATTGTGCTGGGCCTCGATAGAGGCAAATTCAAGTCGGCCGTGACACATCAGTGTATTAATGACATCGCGGCGCAGACGGTCGTCATCGCTAAGGCGATAGCCACGGAAGACCGGTAAACGCCCTTCATCCAAACGATGCTGATACTGGGCAGTTTCCTTGACGTTTTGGCTATAGGTATCGCCCACCTTGCCAATCGAAGTAATGCCCAGCCCAATCATGTCGCAGTCGGCGTGGGTAGAGTAGCCCTGAAAATTGCGCTGCAGAGTGCCATTTTCACGGGCCAGGCTCAGCTCGTCATTAGGAAGGGCGAAGTGGTCCATGCCGATATAGGCATATCCTGCGGCCGTCAGGCGGTTAATCGTTAGCTCCAGCAGCTCCAGCTTGCGCTCGGGTGGCGGCATGTCTTCAGGGCGAATTAGCCGCTGGGCTTTGAATAGCTCGGGCAGATGAGCGTAACTATAAGCGGCTATACGGTCCGGTTGCAGATCAATGATCTTCGTCAGCGTGGTATCGAAACTCTTCACAGTCTGCAGTGGCAGGCCATAGATCAGGTCGACGCTGACCGATTCAAACCCTGCCTCGCGGGCGGCTTTAACAAGGGATACCACCTGCTTTTCACTTTGGACGCGGTTGACCGCTTGTTGCACGTCGTGATCGAAATCCTGTACACCGAAGCTCAACCGATTGAAGCCCAGCGCGTACAGTTCATACACCTGTTCGGGTGTCACAGTGCGCGGATCTACTTCCAGCGAAAATTCACGCTCTTCAGGTGCAGCGAAGTGAAAGGCATCGTCCAACGCCGCCATCAGTTCACCCAGTTGGGCATTGCTTAAATAGGTTGGGGTGCCGCCGCCCAGGTGCAACTGCGTCATTTGCCGGGTGGTATCAAACAGCGCTCCCTGAACACGTATCTCCTGTTTTAACCACTGGAGGTATTCGTCGGCTCGCTCGGTGTTGTGGGTAATGATTTTGTTGCAGGCGCAGTAATAGCACAGGCTCTTGCAGAACGGGATATGCACATAGACCGAAAGCGGCTTGGGTGCTGCGGCCCGGTTACTGCGCTTGGCGGCGCTACGGTAGTCATCCTCAGCAAACGCCGCATGAAACTGCGGAGCGGTGGGATAAGAGGTGTACCGCGGGCCTGGGCGGTCATATTTCTCTACCAAGGGGCGATTGAAGAGCAGTTCATCTTGCATGATCGTGAGGGGTCTCTGGAAGTGGGTACAGCAAGCATTGGTTAACATTCATACAATATACGTTTTAAAAACTGCCTGCATCCAGCTTGCCTACCTTGCAGCGCTATCCACTTTTAAAAGCCGCACCCTTATGACCTGTGTCAAAAGCCGACAAAAAATAGGTGACTAAAATGCTCGGACTTTCCACGCAAGGAGTCTCGCTATGGAGCTTGTATGTCCCGCTGGTAACCTGCCCGCCTTAAAGCGCGCCGTCGATGAAGGTGCCGACGCCGTCTATTTCGGTTTCCAGAATATCACCAACGCACGCCAGTTCGCCGGGCTAAACTTTTCCGACAAACGCGCCCGCGAGGGTATCGATTACGCCCACCGACATGGCAAACGCGTTTTTTGCGCCATTAATACCTATCCCCAGCCCGATGGCTGGCAACACTGGACTCGGGCCGTGGATCAGGCGGCCGAACTGGGCGTGGATGCGCTGATTCTGGCCGATATGGGGCTGCTCGACTACGCGACCCAACACCACCCCGAGATCTCGCGGCACCTTTCAGTGCAGGGTTCGGCGACCAGCCATGAAGCGCTACGCTTTTACCACCAGCATTTCGGCATCAAGCGCGCCGTGCTGCCACGGGTGTTGTCAATCACTCAGGTACGCGACCTCGCCAAGCAAACACCGGTAGAGCTGGAAGTGTTCGCTTTCGGCAGTCTGTGCATCATGGCCGAAGGACGCTGCTATCTCTCCTCCTACCTGACCGGCGAATCGCCCAATACCCGGGGCGTCTGCTCGCCAGCTGCCCATGTCCGCTGGGAAGAAACGCCTGAGGGCTTAGAGTCGCGCCTTAACCATGTCCTTATCGATCGCTACGCCGAAGGTGAGCGCGCGGGCTACCCCACCCTATGCAAGGGTCGCTTCGAGGTAGCGGGTGAGACTTACCACGCCATCGAAGAACCCACCAGCCTCAATACCCTAGAGCTATTGCCGGAACTGCGCGACCTGGGCATCAGTGCGGTCAAAATTGAAGGTCGCCAGCGCAGCCCTGCCTATGTCTCGAAAGTAGCCAGCATTTGGCGTCAGGCGCTTAACCGCCTAGAGGCTGAACCTGAGCGCTTTCATCCAGAACCTATCTGGATGTCCGGCCTTGCCGAGCTTTCCGAAGGCGCCATCACCACCTTGGGCGCCTACGAACGGCGCTGGAAATAGGAGCTAAAGATGTCGAGTACCATACTCCCCCTACAACCGACTTCATCCACTGATCCTCTGCAACTCTCTCTCGGGCCAGTGCTTTTTTACTGGACTCGGGAGCGCTACGCCGACTTTTACCGCGAGGCGGCCGACTGGCCGGTAGAGATTATTACCCTGGGCGAAACCGTCTGCTCGCGGCGCCGCGATATGAAACTGGACGACTGGCTAGGCATTGGGCGCGAGCTCACCCAGGCGGGCAAGCAGGTAGTACTCGCCAGCCAGACACTGATCGAGTCTGAGGCCGATCTGCGTGACTTACGCAAGCTGTGTGACAACGGCAACTTCATTGTCGAGGCCAATGACCAGAGTGCCCTGCAGCGCCTCTCCAGTGCCGGACTGCCTTTCATCGCCGGTGCTGCGCTCAACCTCTACAACCCGGCGACACTGGGCGTCATGGCGCGTGCAGGCATGCGGAGTTGGCAAGCGCCGGTGGAAATGTCAAAGAAAGACCTGGCTCGACTTATTAACGATAGCCAACAGGCAGGCGTGTCCCACCCATGCGAAGTATTCGCCTACGGGCATCTCCCCTTGGCCTGGTCGTCACGCTGTTTTACTGCTCGGCGCCATCAAACACCCAAGGATCGCTGCAAGTTTGTCTGTCAAAAATACCCCGAAGGCCTAGTGCTGCGTTCACAAGAGTCTCGCGATGTTTTCACCCTGAACGGTATTCAAACCCTTTCCAGCGCCTGTCAGGATCTACGCCATGAGCTTACGGCCATGGCGGATATGGGGGTATCAGTGGCGCGTCTCAGCCCAAGAGCGGAAGGCATGGCCGAGGTAGTCAACGCCTTCGATCAGGCCCGACACGGTAGGTTGCCTGCTCCCGACCCGTTGGCATTGGTGGAGGCCGACATCTGCGACGGTTACTGGTACGGCCGACCGGGCATGGATAATACCCGCACGATGATCGACTAAAGCAATAGCCTAAGCGCCGCCTCGCCTTACTATTTTTCTTCATCGCTTTTGATCTGGGTCATTCTTTGAAAACCCTGAACGCTTATCCTAAAACACAACATATAGTATTTATTTTCATAGATGTGTACATATATAGGTGAATTAGGTGAAAGACTCCACCAGCGTTCAGGTAGCAAAGCGTCATATTGATGTCGCCTCAACGGTCAACGAGTACCTCCAACGCGCCGACTGGCGTGTTCATGCCAATGCCAACCAGGGCTACTCATTGGGTGGTTTGATACTCAATGTATCGGGCAAGTTGATCGCTAATTACTGGCTCGATGAAATTTATCCACACGCCGTGGGGGAAGCCCATCGGGAAGGTGATTTGCATATTCACGACCTGGATATGCTGTGCGGCTATTGCGCCGGCTGGTCGCTGCGTACTTTGCTGCATGAAGGATTCAATGGGGTGCCGGGGCGCGCCGAAAGCCATCCACCCCGCCACCTTTCCAGTGCCCTGGGGCAAATGGTCAACTTTCTCGGCACCCTGCAGAACGAGTGGGCCGGGGCACAAGCCTTCAGTTCTTTCGATACCTATCTGGCACCTTACTTGCGCAAGGACGGCCTCACTTACGCGCAGGTCAAGCAGGCGCTTCAGGAATTCATCTACAACCTCAACGTGCCGTCGCGCTGGGGTAGTCAGACACCCTTTACCAACCTGACTTTCGACTGGGTCTGCCCCGACGACTTGCGCCAGCAGGTGCCAGTTATCGGCGGCGAGGAGCAGCCGTTCAGCTACGGTGAACTGCAGGTTGAAATGGACCTAATGAACCGGGCCTATTTGGAAGTCATGGAGGCCGGGGATCGCCACGGGCGTGTGTTCACCTTCCCTATACCCACTTATAACATCACTCATGATTTCGACTGGGAAAGCGACAACGCCGAGCGGCTCTTCGCACTGACCGCCAAGTACGGCCTGCCCTACTTTCAGAACTTTCTAAATTCGGATCTGGAACCTCACATGGTGCGTTCCATGTGCTGCCGCCTGCAGCTTGATTTGAGTGAACTGCTCAAACGCGGCAACGGTCTGTTCGGCAGCGCGGAGCAAACCGGATCGCTGGGGGTAGTAACGATCAATTGCGCCCGGCTGGGCTACCGCTTCGCCGGCGACCGGGCCGGGCTACTCAGCGAGCTGGATCGCCTAATGTCGCTCGGGCGCGATAGCCTCGAACTCAAGCGCAAGCGCATTCAGCAACTGATGGATCAGGGGCTCTACCCCTTTACCCAGCGCTACCTGGGCACGCTGCGCAATCATTTCTCCACCCTAGGAGTGAATGGGCTCAACGAAATGGTGCGTAACTTCACAGGAGATCGCTGCGATATCGCCGATTCAGAGGGGCTACAGCTGGCACTTGATCTGCTTGACCACGTCCGCGAGCGAATGCGCGAATTTCAAGAACAGACCGGCCATATGTACAACCTTGAAGCCACACCGGCGGAAGGCACGACTCACCGTTTTGCGCGGGAGGATCTGGCTCGTTTTCCTGACATTCTTCAGGCCGGTACACCCGAGGCGCCCTACTACACCAATTCCAGTCAATTGCCGGTGGGCCATACCGATGACCCCTTTGAGGCGCTTAGCCACCAGGATCCCTTACAGACGCGCTATACCGGCGGCACGGTATTGCATCTCTATATGCGCGAACGGATTACCTCGGCCTCGGCCTGCCGCAAGCTGGTAAAAACGGCGCTCTCTCACTTTCGCTTACCCTACCTCACAGTGACGCCGACCTTTTCGATCTGCCCGGTACATGGCTACCTGTCCGGTGAGCACGAGTTCTGCCCCAAGTGCGATGAAGTACTCTGGGCGCAAACGGCGAATGCAACCAACATCGCCACAGCATGAGGCTATTGCCTCGCTTTTATTAACTCATTTAAGGAACACACTAATGCAAACCACTCAATACGCTAGCTTGCCCACTGAACAGCGCCAGCGCTGCGAAGTCTGGACCCGTGTTATGGGTTACCACCGCCCGGTAAGCCAGTTCAATATCGGCAAACGTGCCGAACATCGGGAGCGCCGCCATTTTACTGAGAATGCCGCCTCTCGGTAGCTGACCCTCCTCTTCCTTTCACAACGGCTGGGTGCCCGGCAACGGGCGCCCAGCAGGGTTATCACTATGTCGCTTATAACGACCCTTGACGCCAGCAATGAAACTGCCACGGTTCGGCTGCCTATTGCCGGCCTTGTCCCCATAACGACCCTGGACTATCCCGATCATCTGGCGTGCGTTGTCTTTTTACAAGGCTGCCCGCTACGGTGCGGCTACTGCCACAATCCCACCATGATCGCGCCGCGACGAGGCGAGCTTCATGAGTGGCAGGCGGTGCTGGAATTCCTGGCCACTCGCCAAGGCCTGCTGGAAGCCGTGGTTTTCAGCGGTGGAGAGCCAACCCTGAATACCGGTTTGCCAGCGGCGATTAAGCAAGTAAAAGCCATGGGCTTTAAGGTAGGGCTGCATACCGCCGGCGTTTATCCTGAACGCCTAACGCGGCTACTGCCAGACCTTGACTGGGTGGGATTGGATGTTAAAGGGCGTGGAGAAGCATTTGACCGTATCTGTGGCCGCCCCGGCATGTGGCAGCTGCATGCCCGCAGTTTGGGGGCCATAATTGAAAGCGGGGTCAGCTTCGAGTGCCGCACCACCATCCACTGGCAAGATTTTCAGCTTGGCGACGTGGAACGCCTGGCGCTAACCCTTGCCGACTGCGGTGTACGCCACTACGCGCTACAGCTGGCTCGCAGCGAGCAATGTCTTGACCCCACCTATTCTCAGCGAGTTGCCAATATTCCATCTACAGCTCAGATGAGCGCACTGATCAACCGTTTGAAACCGCACTTTGAGCAGCTTGAGCTAAGACACTAACGCTGTCTTTCTTGACCCAGCTCAGCATCAGTACACCTATGTTCTTATTGCAACTTACTGAACATTCATACAACATGTTTGTTTTATAGATTGGCTACTATCGGAGCACAGCGCACTCCATGCATCTCACCCGATTCACCGATTATTCAATACGTGTATTGATATTTCTTGCCGTAAAAGGCGAAGAGCGCTCTACCATCAATGAGATCGCAGAGACCTTTGATATCTCCCGCAATCATTTGATGAAAGTCGTTCAAGAGCTTAGTCAGAAAAACTACGTGACAGCTATCAGAGGCAAGAATGGCGGCTTATTGCTCACACGTGATCCTGCGACTATCGTGCTGGGCCAGCTTGTGCGTGAAATGGAACATGGCATGGAGTTAGTCGAGTGCTTTCATAGCGACAATAGCTGCATTATCACACCCTCATGTCGGCTACGACCCATCTTAAACGAAGCATTGACAGCGTTCCTGGCGGTACTTGACCGTTATACCCTGGCAGATGTGTTGACCAACCGTTACCCGCAGCTGGCGGGATTAATGCGTATACCCACCGTCAACACCTGACGATCACTAGAAACAAGCCTATTGATGTCAGACAGGAAAGCCCTCCCTAGTTGCACTACAATAAATGCATTATAGATACACTTTAAGCTCACTATTAATGATCTCCACTTTGTCCAATGAGGTTGTCTATGGCTATCACTCCCCCATCCATGCCCTCCGTTGCTCAATCTGAAGCGTCACTAACTACAGACGCACCTAATAGCTTTAAGAAATGTCGCGGGCGCGGCGTAGCTATCATTGTGTATATGCTCTTTCTGGGTAGCGTGTTGGCTATCGTGACCGCTCCCATCGGGGCGCTCATCGCCCATATGAAAAAAAACGACGCCGAGGAATGGGTCGCTTCCCATCTGCAATTTCAGATTAGAACGTTCTGGTTAGGGCTATTAGGCGGGGTACTGTTCACGGCCATTTGGCATCTACTGGGCTGGATCGGGCTACCCGCAGTAGCCCCCTGGGCACTAGGCTATCTCTATTTTACAGCCTGCCTGATATGGATGGTGGGCCGTTGTGGGGTAGGCATCACCCATCTCACCAACAACCGCCCGATAGCCAACCCGCGAAGCCTTGCCTTTGGCGGTGCCCGGGTCACCCTGGCTGATCGCTAATGAGCGTTTGAATACCTCAATGGTTTTAATACGCCTACATCCGGACGGATGCAGGCGCCATCTATTATTCGTTCAGCCATCCTGACCGTCGACTCTCGCCTGCATCAACGGCCAAGTGTAGTGCACGACGAATATTGCGTAGGCCACGCACCAGAAGATGATGCTCAGCGTATAGGTCCAGTGGGTGATCTGGGGAAATACCGCCAAGACGGGTGAGCGCACCAAGGCGGCGATTAGCATTAAGCCCAGTGCCACACCAATACCGGGCAACGTGCGTATGGGGCGGCCCGTATGACCTAGCGAAACCCTGGCCATCATGGCCAACATCATGGTGCCCATGCCACCAATGGTCAGGGCGTGCACGGCAAGCTCAACGCGCATCAGCCCCATGAGTGCCAAGACCCACATGATAAGCCCTAGCGGAATGCAGGCGTAGCTACCGTGAAGCCCCCAAAGTAAAGGTTCACGCCAGCTATGCAGCCCTCCCCAACGCGCCATGCGAACAGTGTTGGCCAACGCCGCTAAGAGCATCACTCCCCCCATTAATAAAGCAGGAATGGCAACCCCCAACATGATGACCAGCTGCAGCACGACAACGCCAGCCGTACTTACCAGCGTTACTCCTTCGAGTAAAGGAATAGGTACAGGTTTGGTTCGTCCCAAACGGTTGGCGGTAAACATGGCAATCACCCGCCCGCCAACGACGGTCATCATCAGTGTGATTAACAGCACGGCTAAGTAGGCAGCTTGGCGAATTAACTCGGCGTCACCCTGTATCACTCCTAAGTGCATCGCTAGGTTAGCAACGGCAAACAGCAACAGCACTGGTATAAAGATCAAGTTGCGCCAACGCTTTGCGGTGATAACTAGACGCGCCATAACAATGGCGACCATTGGCAGAAACGCAAGATCAACCGCCAGCAGAAGCCATCCCGGCAAATCCATAGGGAAAGCCATCAGCACCCTACCCAATAGCCATAGCACCACCAGACCCAGTAGCGGCGCGCCGCTTAAGCTCGGCAATCCGGTCCAGTTTCGTACAGCGGTAAGCAAAAACCCCCCCACCACCGCCGCGGCAAAGCCAAACAGCATTTCATGCTGATGCCAGAACACCAAACCACCATACGGGCGCAGCAGAATATTGCCATGCCAAAAGGCTAACCAAACCAGGAGAGAGGCGATACTGAACAGTGCAGCTAACAGGAAAAAGGGTCGAAAAGCCAGACGCAACAACGGTAGCTGCTTGAGCTTAGAGGCCGGTTGGGAGGAGGTGATCGTCGACATAGCTTAATACCTCACTGATTTGCTTGGATATGCATTGTGCGTCAGGCCAACAACAAAAACCATGACAAGTATCAATAATGCATCTTTACGCTTTAAGTAAGCTAGACTCTGGATAATGACAGGTGTCTTTGCAACCCAGCCACCTGCTTCAGGCTGGAAATCGAGCCCGATGCTGAAAAAAGTATGTGCGTTTACATGCCTTAATTTAATTCTGATTGGTGAGGTAAACTATGCCTATTCTGCCCTTTAAGAACTGCTCCACAACCGTTGTTTGTCTGCTTCTGCCTTTATGCTTCGCTGCCACTCAAGCGGCGGCAAACGAAAACTATGACCTCACTTTTGAAGGTGACGGCACCTTCTTGATTCCACATCAAGGCAACAGCGTTCACGCGGCTATCGTCGACATTCATGCCAACGAAGTAGTTGCCAAGCAGTCGGACACTATTTCAGGTACCGGCGAACCCGCTTTCACCTTTCAATTCTCTGAGATATTCGAAGAAGGCAAACTCTACGATCTGCACTACTGGATCGATTCCAATTTCGGTGAAGGCAGCGTAGGAAGTTGCGACCCTATCGATATTGACCACCAATGGCGTATTGCCTTCACTAATATCAGCGACAATATCACTGAAGTGACACAGCTCGCCCCTGAAGAACAGGCGCCCGTTTGCGCCACATTTGAATAACTGCCGTTTGCTTAGCCAATCCTGGAGAAAAGCATATGACTCATTGATGCCTACTCGCGTTTATGCAGTAGCCATAAACCCATTTCTATACCGAAACCTGCTTCGTGGTTGGCATTTATAATCTTCAGGCGTTAAGATGCATGTGTAATGAATCTTAACGCCTGAGGTATTATTCGTGCTAACACATGAGCAGGAAAAACTGATCAACGCGACAGCTCCCGTCGTGGCCGAACACCTGAATGCGATTACCCAGCGATTCTATCCGCTGATGTTTACCCGTTACCCAGAGGTCAAGCCGCTCTTTAATGAGGTTCACCAGCAAAGCGGTGGTCAGCCCCGTGCCCTGGCCAACGCCGTGTTGGCCTATGTCCAACTACGCAACAATCCTGCTCAAGCGCGCGCCACGCTGGATGTTGTGGTCAGTAAACACGTCTCGTTAGGCATTCTTCCCGAGCAGTACCCTATTGTCGGTGAATGCCTACTGGCGGCGATTGGCGAAGTGTTGGGTGATGCCGTCACCCCGGAAATCGCCGATGCCTGGGGCGCTCTATATAACGAGCTTGCCGCCCTGTTAATCGACCTCGAAGACCAGCGCTATCGTGAGTTTGAGCAGCGCCCGGGCGGGTGGCGCGGCACACGCCGTTTCAAGATTGCCAGTACCCAGCAGGAAAGTGCTCTAATTCGCTCTTTTATCCTTGAGCCCGAGGATGGAGGCCGTGTGGCTGACCATGAGCCAGGTCAGTATATCGGTGTGCGTCTAACCATTAATGGCGAGCTGGTTTATCGGCATTACAGCCTCTCAGATACACCAAATGGCCAAAGCTATCGAATCTCGATCAAACGCGAAGAGCAGGGGCAAGTCAGCCGCCATTTCCATGATGTGCTAAAACCAGGCGACACCTTGGAACTGTTACCGCCGGCAGGTGACCTAACGTTAATTGAGGGTGACGAACCTCTGCTGCTTGCCAGCGGCGGCGTTGGGCAAACGCCCCTGCTTCCCATGGCACGCCACGCCTTGTCCCTTGGGCGGCAAGTCATCTATCTACACGCTGCCCTGGATGCCGAACACCAGGCCTTTAAAGGCGAACTAGAAGCACTGAAGAGCGAGTATCCTCAACGTCTTAAGGCTATCCGTATTCATGAACGCGGCAACGAAGCCGAACATATCGGTCGTATCGACCGCGGCTTATTAGCTCACTACTTGCCTGGCCTTAAGTCGCGCTGCTACTTCGTCGGCCCCCAAGGGTTTATGACGGCGATTAATAGTGCTTTGTCTGAACTGGGTGTCGACGAAGATCGCCGACACTTTGAGCACTTTGGTCCTTCACGCCCCCTCGACGCAGCTTAATAATGGCCGGCCTCGGGATATCCCCGGGGCCGCTTGTGAACAGTTCAGAAGCCTGGATCATTCTTTACGTACTAAACGCTCCAGCCCCAACAACAGTTCACCCAAATGCCCTTGTGCAAGGCCTTCCTCGCAACCGTCAAGCAGATTCTTGAGCGTCAACCCCAGTTCTGTATCCCCTTCAATGATTAAGCGACGCTGGAAAAACAGGCTGTCGGGATCCTCACGGCGCGTGGCAAGGCACAAGAATTCACGCCAACCACCACGAATGGTTGCCTCGCCTTTCTCGCGACATAATATCAAGCGCTGCGATTCAAGCGTCAGGCTTAGCGTCACACCTAAATCGGCGATGGCGAGACTAATGCGCCGACCTTCCAAAGCATCGAATTCCCCCTCTGCGAGCGGTATAGCAAAAGTACGGTTGAGTAAAGGCTCGACTATACGTTGCTTAATTGTAAAAGGTACCCGTGGATCAAGGAGACGTATCAAATGGCCAGGCGTCATAGGAGGAGAAATTGAAAAAGAAGGCATGGAAAAAGGTAAAGACAGCAATGACATAGCAGTCACTCCGGGGCAAAGGCATCATCGGCAAACACTAGGCCACTGATGCTAAGCGTTGCTGAGACGCACGGTAATGACATGCGTCAAGACTATGCATTGCGCAAGCATTAAGATGCATATAAAGTGTATCTTAATAAAATTATCTTTTTTTAGCGTATTAACACCTCAGTTGTAAGCTAACGTTGCTTCAGCATTGACCCTGCCAGGCCAAGAGATGCACATCAAAGCATCCGAATTGGAATCATAGCGCCCACGACCGTAAAAAAGTGAGGAGAACCATGATGAAACCATTATTTACTGCCCTTATCGCCGCTGGTGCTGCCATGGCGTTTTCAGTCGCTGCTCAGGCGGAGGCTGATGGCGAGGCGGTTTACAACCAGGCCTGCATGGCCTGCCACATGACAGGGGCTGCTGGTGCGCCTATCAAGGGTAATAAAGAGGCCTGGGAGCCCCGAATCGAAAAAGGCATCGACACCCTCTATGAGCACTCGATCAATGGCTTCAACGCCATGCCGCCCAAAGGTGGAAACATGAGCCTTAGCGACGAAGAGGTGCAAGCAGCCGTCGACTTTATGGTTGAAGCAGTCGAATAGACCTACCAACGATGCGGAAAGTCGTGACGAATCGTCATCAGCCAAAACCACTGTCTGATGGTGTTCAACGTAGCTCGAAAAATGCTATCAGAATTGCCGGGATTCCTTATGCAACCCGGCTAACCGCTTACAGAGTGGAGGGTTAATGAGGCGCGACCTGCCCAATCCCGGCTGGGGGCCGCTTTCAGCGCTACCCGGCAATCCACTGATGTGGGTATTGATACTGAGCGAAATGCTGGTTTTCACCGCCTTCTTTGCGCTCTATGCCGGTCAACGCGCCCTTGACCCTGCACTATTCAATGAATCCCAACGTCAGCTTGACACGGTGCTGGGCGGCCTCAATACCCTGGTGCTCTTGACCAGTGGACTTTTTGTAGCCTTTGCCGTTGAGGCGATAAGCGCTAAGCGCATACAGCGCAGCCGACAGTGGTTAGGCGCCGCTATACTGTTGGGCCTGCTGTTCTGTCTCATTAAGGTTTTTGAGTATACAAGTAAGTTTGCCGCTGGAATAACGCCAGAAACGAACGCTTTTTTTGGTTTTTACTATGGTTTAACCGCCTTCCATTTTGCTCACGTTGTGTTCGGCTTAGCGCTACTAGGCTTAGTGAGCTGGCGCACCACCACCGAGAACGTAGAAACGGCGGCAGCCTTCTGGCATATGGTGGACTTGATTTGGATCCTGCTTTATCCACTAATTTATCTGATGAGATAATTTTGTGAGGAAACAATGAGGGCACTGCCCGGTACACGACGTTTACTGATTACTTGGGGCGTATTAATGGCGCTGACCCTGGTTTCCATGTTTTCCGCTCGGCTAGATCAGACCACCGACTGGCAGGCGCTTCCCCTATGGTCAGCCACCATGATACTGATGGCGACCGGTTTCAAAGCCCACCGTGTGCTAATGGTCTATTTAAACTTGCGCGCCGCGACCCCAGCCTGGAAGGGGGTTTTCATTGCCCTGACACTATTAACGTTAACGCTGATTGCCGCGGGCTACCTGGCCGGTCGATTTCATTTAGTGGGGTAACCTCACAGGATTGGATTTAGCGCAGTGTAGAATCGGAACCCGGAGCATCTGAAGGCCGCTGCGCGGCATTTGCCCAGGCTTCCAGCAACCGCCCCAGCCGCATCAAGCCATAAACGATAAAGGGAACCAGCAACATCAGCGCCACGCCCCAATCACGGTTATTGATAAGCCATACCAGCGGCACGACTATTCCTAAAGCGACTAAAGACCACAGACTAATCGCCACTACGAGGCGCAAGCGCAACATAGATAACCTCCTTAGGAAGCAATAATCTGGCGGTAGATACTTGGCAGCGCCAAGGAGAGATGCTCCGGACGCTGGACAATGGCATAACCACCCCGCCCGAACAGGTGAGGAATATAGCGCCCCGCCTCCCGGTCAATCGTTACCCCGAACACGCGCACTTCTTCTCGTCGCGCTTCAAGTACCGCTTTGCGTGTATCCTCGATACCATAACGCCCTTCATAATAGTCGGTGTCATTAGGTTTGCCGTCGGTCAATAGCAATAGCAACCGGTGCCGATTGGGCCGTTTGGCAAGTGCTTGGGAAAGGTGCCGAATAGCGGGCCCCATACGCGTGTAGTGGCCTGGCTTGAGCGCTGCGATCCGCCGTGACACCCGTTCGCCCATTGGCTCATCGAAACTTTTCAGCGTATTGACCCAAACACGGTGACGACGGTGCGAGGTAAAGCTGTGAATGGCATAGTCATCGCCGCAACCCGCAAGGCCGTGGCCCAATACCAGCAGCGCCTCTTTGGCCACATCCAGCACCCGCCGGTCTTCCAGCCAGGCCTCAGTGGAAAGTGATACATCGACCAGGATTGAAACCGCCAAATCCCTCGCCTGGGTGCGGCTAGCTTGGTAAAGACGATCGCTGGCTTCCCCGGTAGCCGCTAGATCACAGCGGGAGCGAATCACGGCGTCCATATCCAGCTCGCTGCCATCCAGCTGTCCACGTAGCGTCTCACGACGCGGCCTAAGTGCTTCAAACTCGCGCCGGACTCGGCGAATGCGCCGTTTTGTCGTTTCGTCCGGCTGCCAGTTCTCCCCCTCCTCGCTCTGGACATCGCTGAGTACCACACAGTGGTCAGGCATATAGATTTGCTTACGATGGTTCCATTCTGGATAGGTATGGCGCCCACGCAGCCTTCCCCCACTCACCTCATCGGGCGCCAGATCAAGATCAAGTTTTAGCTTGGAAGCCGCCTTCTTACGGTTAGCACTGAGCACAATTTCATCAATCTGATCGGCCGCCTGTTTGGCCTCATCATCGTCTTCATCCTCTACATGACGATTGAGATTGACCATTTCGGCCCAGGAAAGCATCTTTTCGGATGCATTGAGCATTAAAGAGTCATCGCGGTCGGCCTGATCCTGCTCGCGCCGGTCAGCCTTACGCTTACCGTGGTCATCTTCCGGCGAATCCTTGCCCGTGACCGGTGCCTCATCATCTTCCTGCTCGGTTCGTGCTTGTTTATTAGTCCCCAGGGCTACGGCTTGCCCCCATAGCGGCACCGGAAGTGGCGGCCGGTATCCACGCGGCGCATGGAAGTTGTCCAAAGGAAGGGAGTCATCAAGGATGGCGATATGCATCACTTCGACCCAGCCTGCCTCGGGAGGCGTTTTTCCAAGCTGGGTGCAGAGAACCGATTCCAGCGCCGCTTCCATCGGCGGCAAGCGCTTGCGCTGGGGACGAATGGCCAGTAATGCCTGACACAACCTGGCGTGGCGCTGAGCGAGCCCAGGGAAGTGGGCCAACACTGCCCGAGTCGCCCGGTTTACTTCACGTAGTTGGAGAAGGTCTTGCTGCAACGGATCTTCGACGACTCGCACATGTCGGGTCAGCGCCAGGTACGCTACCAGCCAAAGGTAGAGATCCCGGTTCAAGGAAGCCTCAGCGAACAGGGCGATACGTGGTGGTAATAACAACCCCTCTTCGTCACGGCGTGCTTGATCGAGCACCTCCTCATCAAGCCCAAGCCTCTGACGTAAGGATAAGCGATGCGACGAACTACGCCCCGCAATAGCGGCAACATCGATACCCGCCTCTCCGCCACTAGCGCGGAAAAAGACGCCGAGCATGGGCCGCAGCGTTTCAAGTTGCACTGCGGCTTCGGGATGGTCAGGGTAGCTTGCCGCACTGGAAGCCCAGCGGTGCCAATGGCGGCCTACAAACTCTTCGACTTCAAGAAAATCAAGCATGCAGTGCCCTCACCCAAAGGTTGCTTGAATGGCTTCCATCAGCCCTTCCTGAACATCTGCGTCATCGCTTAGCGGCTCCACTAAGGTAGCGCGGGCAGCTTCCAGTATGGGCACCCCAGCGGCAATTAGGGTAGCGCAGTAAACCAATAGACGAGTAGAAACGCCCTCTTCTAAATCCTGCCCCTTCATGGCCCGCAGGCTGGCGGCAAGATTGACCAGCGCAGCGCACTGTTCACCCGGCAGGCCGCTTTCCCGCGCGACAATATCGCGCTCGACTTTGGGTGGTGGAAAATCAAATGACATGGCCAGGAAGCGCTGGCGGGTACTCGGTTTAAGCGATTTGAGAATATGCTGATAGCCAGGGTTATAAGACACTACCAACATGAAGTCATCCGGCGCTTCGAGCAGTTCCCCGGTACGTTCCAACGGCAGTAGTCGGCGGTCATCGGTGAGCGGGTGAAGCACCACAGTGACATCTTTACGCGCCTCCACCACCTCATCGAGATAGCAGATGCCCCCTTCGCGCACTGCTCGAGTAAGCGGGCCATCGATCCAGCGGGTCTCACCGCCCTGCAATAGATAGCGGCCTGTAAGGTCGGCTGAAGTCAGATCGTCGTGACATGAAATAGTGAATAGCGGACGGCCCAGCTTCGCGGCCATATGGCTAACAAAACGTGTTTTACCACACCCGGTAGGGCCTTTAAGTAACAGCGGCAAACGTTGACGAAAGGCATGCTCAAACATAGCGCATTCGTTGCCGACATTCTCGTAGAAAGGTATTTCACGCTCATCGATAGGATTAGCGACAGAAGAAAGAGGCATGGGAAGACTCCATTGCCGGAAAATAAATAAAGAAAGCAAAAACGGCCCCGCAGGGCCGTTAAGTTCAGGCCGAGCCTGCCCCAGCAGTAATTTGTGTGCCACCAGCTGGCACCTGCTCTCGGGCGGGCCCGAAGAAGGAGTAGAGCAGCATGATCGCCCCCACTGCCACGGCCACACCAGCGCCCAGACGCATGATGTAGAACAGGCCTAATTGATCCTGCACTTCCATGTAATTCATGCCCAGGACGCGTTGCAGGTGAGTCTGCACGACCCCGGCGAATGTCAGGGTAAACGTCATGAAACACATGGCGCTGGTGACGATCCAGAAGCCCCACATGTTCAGTACTTGGTTATAAGGCTGCACACGGCGGATCTGCGGCATGGCGTAGGTAATCACGCCAAGAATCAGCATCACATAGGCACCATAGAAAGCCAGATGGCCATGAGCGGCGGTTACCTGAGTACCATGACTGTAGTAATTCACGAACGATAGGGTATGCATAAAGCCCCAAACACCAGCGCCAAAAAAGGCAATGGTTGGGCAGCCTAAGGCCCATAGCATGGCCGCTTTATTCGGGTGGTTACGACTGCCCTTCCAGAACATGGTAAAGGCGAATACCACCATGGCGAAGAAAGGCGCCACTTCAAGCGTCGAGAAGATACTGCCGATGGGCTGCCAGTAGCCAGGTGCGCCAATCCAGTAGTAGTGGTGGCCAGTGCCCAACAGGCCGGAGAATAGCGCCAGCCCGACAATGATATAGAGCCATTTCTCGATCACTTCGCGATCCACGCCGGTCATTTTGATCAGCAGGTAACCCAGCAGTGAAGCCATGATCAATTCCCATACGCCTTCAACCCACAAGTGCACCACCCACCACCAATAGAGTTTATCTACCGCTAGATTGGTCGGATTGTAGAAAGCGAATAACCAAAACACTGCCGCTAGCCAAAGACCCAGCATTAACACCAGATTAATAGCGGTCTTGCGCCCCTTGAGTAGCGTCATGCTGGTATTGAACAGAAACATTAGAAAAGAGATGGTGATGAGTATTTTCACCCAGAACGGTTGCTCAAGAAACTCACGCCCTTCGTGGATTCCGAATTGGTAGCCGACCAGAGCAGCAACACCAGCAAAAGCAAAGATCGCCAGTTGGATATACGCCAGATTGGGACTATGAATTTCCCGCTCGGCTTCCTCTGGCATCAAATAATAGGTACACCCCATGAAGCCAATCAATAGCCATACAATCAACAGATTGGTATGACTGACACGCATGATATGAAAGGGCATCACTTCGGTCATGAAGCTAGGCCATGCATAGACGGTGGCGGCCAGCAGCCCGAAGACTATTTGTAGCGTAAATAGCGCCATGGCCACCATAAAAAAGGGTAAAGCAACCTTCTGGGTTTCATATTTCATTGTGCGGTTCTCCTTTATTCATCCTTCGGCTGTTTGCTTTAGCCAGCGGGATGTGGGGGCCAGTCCTGGTCGTCGATGCCATCGGTCCATTCGAGAAAGTCGATTAGCGAGTTCATATCTTCTTCGCTAAAGTCATACGCTGGCATTTGGCGACGACCTTCGATTCCCAATGGCTGGGCACGGATCCAGCCGGTAATTCCTGACCGGGCGGCTTCAGGGTTGTCGTGACCTCCATAGCGTTCCCAGACATTCCCCAATTCAGGAGCAAAGTAAGCACCCTCCCCCATAATGCTATGGCAGTTGATACACATGTTCTTTTCCCACACTTCTTTGCCATGCTTCACGGAATCGGTGAGACCTTCGCTGTCCGTGGAGACATTGACCATATACCAATGGCTATGAGCCGTTAGCGCGGCAAAGAGCAGGAAGAAGAACAGCGAACCACCGTAGAAAATATTGCGGGCCGCTGATTTAGTCAGTCCATCAGCCATAAGCCATACTCCCTTGCTAGTCTCAATTGGCCCTAAGCTGAGCAGCCAAGGGCGTCTCTTTTTTAAGATTCATTTGATTTACAACTTTATATTAGCAGAAGAATATCCCCAGCAACCTTGCCACAGATCAATTTTTGACAAGCCGCTTATAAAAAGGATGAATTCATCTTAGAACTTGCCAAAAGGTTGTTCTGTCGCCTCAAGCTTCCTCTTGGATATCGTATGTTTAGCTACCATGCGACAACAGCATTGCTTTGATATGGCCAATCGCGCGCATGGGATTGAGCCCCTTAGGACAGACCCAAGTGCAGTTGGCAATCTGGCGGCAGCGAAACACGCTGAAGGGGTTCTCCAGATCAGCTAGACGCTCTTCGGTGGCGGTATCGCGACTGTCAATGAGAAAGCGGTAGGCTTGGATCAGACCCGCCGGGCCGATGTACTTATCTGGATTCCACCACCAGGAAGGGCAAGCGGAGCTACAACAGGCGCATAGAATACATTCGTAGAGGCCGTCTAGTTTCTCACGATCCTCAGGGCTTTGACGTCGCTCAATTGTTGTGGGAGGATCGTCGTTGATCAGCCAGGGACGAATCTTCTCAAACTGTCGAAAGAAGAGAGCCTGATCCACCACCAGATCACGAATTACCGGCATGCCTGGCAGTGGTCTAAGCGTCAAGGTCTCCGACCTTCCCAATACTTCTGCGACAGGCGTGATGCAAGCTAGACCATTTTTGCCGTTGATGTTCATCCCGTCGGAGCCGCACACCCCCTCCCGGCAAGAACGACGGTAGGTTAGACAGGCATCCTGTTGCTTGAGGTGCTCGAGTACGTCGAGCACCATGGACTTGCGAAAACGCTCATCCACCTCCCACCTTTCCATACGAGGCTTTTCATCAAACTCAGGATGGTACCGGAAAAGCTGCACCTTGATCATCGAAGCTGTCCTTAACATAACCCTTAATGCGTATTGTCACGCCTAGTCGCGCCCCACTCACACCAAGAGTTGTTAGCAGAAGCCATGGCAGGGGCTTTGCACGCTTAGAATTATTTTCTATTTTAAAATATATTTAATATACATTTTAAAGATTAGCCAAAGATTGAACCCTGTCAAGACAACGTATCGCGCCTTACCAAGGTGTTAAGGTGGACGGAAAGTTAACCAGGTTTTCTCGAGCACGCCCGAGCACTCTATTAAGATCGCTTAAATTAATTAAAATAAAGCTGACTAAACTGAAAATACAATCATTGGGAGCTCCACTATGTCGCATCTGCGATCGCCAGACCTCGGTGCCGCCACCCTGGCCATCCACAGCCAGCAGCAAAAAGATGCCTTCGGTAGCTCCCACATACCGATCTACGAAACCACCACTTTCACCTATCCGGGTACCGCCGCCCTGCTTGAGGTGACCGAAGGGCATCGACGCGCGCCTCTTTACTCCCGGTACGGCCACCCCCCCCTCTACGCACTGTAAAAAAACGCTGGCCGCACTGGAAAACGCCGAAGTGACCTGGGCATTTTCATCCGGCATGGCCGAGATCGGCCTGACCGGCACAGCCATCGGCAAGTATAACCTCTACCTGGGTGGTGATGAGCGCGGTCAGCGCATTAACCGCCTCTTCCGAGAGAACATCGACACTACCACTATTCTTGATACCCTCGATCCAATGCTTGAGCGCTACGTTGCCGAGCGCAAGGCAGCCGAGGGTTTCGGTGATTTCCTAGTGCGTGTTGGCATTGTCGATGGCGAACGTACGCCTGAGGTATCCATAAGGCTTATTCAGGCTGATATGCCCGCTCCGAGCCGGATTATCTCAGTTGGGGTAGCGTGAGTATTGAGCAGCAGGTTCCAGCTTAGGCATGGTAATTGTGTAGGCACAGGCGCCTCTCCCAATTGGCAACAAGGCAATTAAACAGTAATTTATAAGCATGTTTAAAGATAAAATGAAACCGCGACCTAGCTCAGGACAGCGCTTACCGGCTTGGCACTGGTTTTTCCCGCTAGCAGCCGTGCACGCAGCCCTTATGGTGCCGCTCTCACTGCTGGCGCTTTACCATCAATTTGACCTACTCCCGCAGCTCGCTTCTTCGATGGGGCACGCCCGTGAATTGGTCTTCGGTTTCGCACTATCGTTGATCGCGGGTTACCTGCTGGGCCCGCTGCCGCGTCGACAGCTTGCAGGGTTAGTCACTTTATGGGTGGTGGGCCGTTTAGGAGTAATGGCAGCGCCGTTAATGCATGTCGCTACACTGGCCGACGGGCTGTTTGCCGTATGGGTCGCCTGTTTGTTGGTACCGCGTTTTATGGCCGCCAAGAAATGGCGCAATCGCATCATTGCGCCACTGCTGGGCCTAATATGCCTGCTCGGCATAGTCACTCTCACATGGCGCTACCTGGGCGACATGCTCATTACGGCGCCGCTGATGCACCTGAGCGTGCTGGGGTTGGTGCTGCTGATGACCTTCATGGGCGGTCGCATCATCGCCCCCGCGGTGAATGGCTACCTGATTCGGCGCCATCGCTTGGCGGGAGCCGGTGTACAACCGCGCCTCGAAGCAGCGTTAATCCTGCTACTGGGAACCACGCCCTTGCTGACGCTGTGGCCTCGGCTTCAGCCTTTCGCAGCCATGCTGGTACTCCCTGCTGGGGCACTGGTACTGCTTCGGATCTACCACTGGAAGCCGACCCTATGCCGCGAGCGGCCCGATTTACTAGCATTGATGGCTGGCTATGCCTGGCTAGGCGCGGGTTTACTGCTGATGGCGCGCGCTTGGTGGCTGCCGACCCATGATAATGCACCGCTACATGCTTTTACCATCGGCGCCCTGGGTACGCTAGCCAGTACAGTGATGCTGCGCCAGGCGATTCTGCGTGCCAAGGCACAACCGGAGTGCGAATGGGCCTTGCTGCTTCTGGCGGTGCTGTTCGCCACGGCAACCATCCTGCGCCCGCTTGCGTTGGAAACCGGCGCTGCCTGGCTAGATATGCTATGGGCCGCAGCGCTGGCCTGGAGCCTTGCTTGGCTGCTAGTGGCCAGTCGGCTGTGGTACTGGATCCATCGACTCCCGGCACCGCACCCTTCAGCGAAATGATCCCGCACACCAAAGGGGCATTCAGCTTGTCCTGCTAGCCTACTTACTGACGCGTACTTTTAACGGCACCTCTGAATAACCACCTGCGGGATAGAGGGCACGTATCGCAGGACGCCCTGGTATGGGTGCCAGCTCAACGGTCGCTTCCAACAGCGCCTCCATGAAAAATTGAAGCTCCATTCGCGCCAGCGGAGCGCCGGGGCAGACATGGATGCCAGCACCGTAAAGCAGGTTGTCCTTGGGGTCACAATCCAGCTTCACCTCGTCGGGATTGCCAAACACTGCCTCGTCGCGGTTAGCCGAACCCCATAAAATCGTCAGACGTTCACCAGCCGCTAAGTGCCGCCCACCAACTTCCACTGGGCAGGTGGTAATACGTCGGTTCGACATCAACGGTGCGTCGAGACGCAGGATTTCATCAATTGCTGCTGTTAATAATGATGGCTCCACACGTAAACGTGCCTGTAGTTCGGGGTTGAGGGCCAGGTAGTTCATCAAAATACCGATGCTTGCCGAGATAGTGCCAAGCTCACCTACCGTCCAGTTACGCAGGATGCTGACAATCTCCTCGTCACTAAGCGGGCGCCCTTCTACCGTCTCTCGCATGATCCTGACGGTCACGTCGTCCGGAGCTGCACCCTCCATGGCTCGACGGCTTGCTAATTGCTCGCGAATTACGCCGTCAAATTCCAGCGCCAGTCCGCCTAACGCTTCTCGGTCGCCAGCCAGCGTGGCAGCCTGCTGGCGCTTCACCCAGTCGCGCAGCGGCTCATGCAGGCGCGTGGGCCATCCCATGAAGGCACACTGAATCTCCAGAGCGAAGTCTTGGCCCATTTCAGACATCGCCTCCACCTCACCGTCGGAAGGTAGCCGACCCACGACTGCCTCGGCGATGGCCCGGCACTCGGGGGCGAATTCGCGCATGGCATCAGCACCGAAATAGGGCTCTATGAGTTGGCGGAAGTGGGTATGCTCGGGAGGATCCATGGCATTAGGCACCGACAGGTGACGGCTTGCCGCGTTGCTGAAGGTATCGTGGTCATTGAGTACTCGCATCACGTCTTCGTGACGGAAGAGCGACCACTGCAGGTAATCGCTGAAAGCCACCGGACAACGATCGCGCATTTCGTCATAAGCAGCGATTTGATCATCCAAAACGCTCTCCGCGCGGGGGTCCCAATCCTGCTGATTCGTATGGCTCATGATATCTCCTCAAGATAAAAGCTGGCTATCTCTTGACAGAACCCCGCAAGAGTCCTAATCCTTAAAATATAATATCACGACATGATATTTTAAGCCCACAACGATCACAACTGACTGCGAGGCTAGACAATGAACCCTCTAACCATTATTCAACTGCCCTTTACCCATTTAGCGGGATGGAAAGACCTTCAGCAACGCCATCCTTCAATCGCCACTCTGGCTTGGTGCGTCGTGCTGCCCATGTCGTTGTTACCTCCCGTGATGCTCTATTACGCGGGTACACACTACGGGGATATCTTCGCTCTGGGCTTCGCTGACCGACAGTGGCGTTTCATCACTACCATTCTGTTCCTGGCCGAGCTGCTCACCTTCTTTGTAATGGGGTGGCTAATTCACGCGGTGGTCAATAGCGATCATGATCTCTCAATTAGCTACCATGACGCTTTTCTGTTGGCAGCCCTAGCACCTTTGCCACTTTGGTCAGCAGCGATCGCTCTGCTGATCCCTAGCCTGTTGTTCAATGCGCTGGTAGTACTGGTGGCACTGGGCATCTCTTGCAGCTTGGTCTACCACGGGCTGCAGGCTCTGTGTAAACGCTCAGCGAATGACGTAACAACGATGTCCGCTACTTACACTGTTATGGCCGCCGGGGTGCTGGCATGGGGCTTGCTGATGGCTATTGTCTGGGCTTACTAGGATTCAAGTAGAGTGGGACCGACTCACTAGCTAGGCTTAAAAGGAAACTCATTGACTTGCGAGATAGCGATGAATATTGAATTAAAGCGTGCCTATGACTCACCTCAGAGCAAAGATGGTTATCGTGTCCTCGTCGACGGTATCTGGCCGCGCGGGGTGTCCAAGGAGGAAGTCAAAATCGATGAATGGCGCAAGGAGGTCGCCCCAAGCAGCGAACTTCGCAAAGCATTTCATAATGGCTCTCTCGACTGGAGTGGCTTTCGCCGTCACTATCTCAAAGAGTTAACCTCTTATCGCGAGTCTCTTCGTGATCTTGCACAACGTGCCAGAAAAGAGCGAGTTACTCTGGTATTTGCCTCTAAGGAAGAGCGCCGTAACAATGCCGAAGTCCTGCGCCAGTACTTGAACATGTTGAAATAATCCGCGCTGTAAAAAACATTTCTACATCACCACGCCCCTAGCACCGTGGTGCACAGCCAAGCGTCTGAATTTCGAGTTGAAATCACAATAACTACTGACGTCATCGCCTACCCACTAAGGGGTAAGCTAATGCTCTGCAGGGGTACGCGAGACTAAAAATGATCCAGATCAACATTAGTCCCCCCTTATTTCTTTAAAGTGAACTTCATACCTTTTCTCGTACTGAGAAATCAGTACCCAGCAACTCGTATACCTCTATAAACCACCTTGCCACGTTGCCGAATTGGGAATTTCAACTAAAAAGATGCATAAGGAATACTTCAATGAAAACCCTCGTGTCCATACTGTTGCTAGGCGTTGTTGCTTCTATTTCGGTTACCGCTCATGCAGATGGCGAAGCCACCTATAACCAAGCCTGCATGGCTTGCCACATGACGGGCGCCGCAGGTGCTCCCATTCGCGGCAATGCCGAAAACTGGGAGCCACGCTTAGAAAAAGACATGGACACCCTGTACGACCACGCGATTAACGGTTTTCAGGCAATGCCGCCGAAAGGAGGCCAATTGGGCTTGAGCGATGACGAAGTGAAAGCTGCCGTCGACCACTTGCTAGAACCGGTTCTATAACGCTCTTGACCCGAAAGGAAACTACGATGTCTCCTGTGGCTTGCCCGCGCCGTCTAACCGGCATCTGGATTAGCTTACTGTTATTCCTAGCGATAACACTGCCCGCCCAAGCTATAGAACTGGAGCAGGTACGCGAGGGGTTTCCCACGGTAGAGCGTCTTGAAACCGCGGATTCACAATGGTCGGTAAGCCGTGTACTCGCCAGCGACGATGAATTGCTCGGCTACGCTTTTGAGAGTGTGGATGTCGCTCCGATCCCCGCCTACTCGGGCAAACCGGTCAATGTACTGGTGGGGATTGATCTGGATGGGCAAATTGTACAGGCCGACGTCCTCAGTCATTCAGAGCCGATCATGCTGGTGGGCATTCCCGAGTCGAAGCTAAATAGCTTCGCCGATGAGCACGAATCGGCCCACGTCAATGACAGGCTCAGGGTCGGCGACAATCTTGACGCTATCTCTGGCGCCACCGTGACCGTCATTGTCGTCAGCGACACCATCATGCGCAGCGCCAGGCAAGTGGCCGCTGAACAGCAGCTCATTGCCGACCCCTTCCAGACACCACCGGCACGCGTTCGAGAAGACGTTTTCGCCCCTGCCAACTGGGATGAACTGACCGGCGACGGCACCATTCGCCGTTTGCAACTGACCCATGGCGAGGTCGATGAGAGCTTTGTAGGTACGCCCGCCGAAGATTACCTGCGCTCGCCACAGCCCGCCGATAAAATCTTTATCGAGCTGTTTTACACCTACCTCAACCCACCAACCGCTGGCCGCAACCTGCTCGGCGATACTGGCTATGACCAACTAATGGTCGAGCTGAAGGATGGCGAGCACGCCATTGCCGTCATGGGGCGTGGTGACTACTCATTCAAGGGTTCAGGGTATGTACGCGGCGGCATCTTCGATCGCATCGAGCTTTCACAGGGCAGCACTCGGGTCAGCTTTCATGATCGCGATCACATCCGCCTGGGTGACCTGGCTCTCGAAGGAGCGCCCTCACTTGCCGAGCGAGACATCTTCATCGTCCGCGAAGAGGCGGGCTTCGACCCCGGACAACCCTGGCAGCTAGAATTACTGGTTCGCCGCGCCTCTGGCCCCTTGGATACCGAGTTCAGCCGCTTTAGCGCCGAGTACAGTGTTCCCGAGGCCTTTATAGAGCGGCCTGAGCCACCGGTGGAAGAGCCTATCTGGGTACAAGTATGGCGCGACAAGGCTTTCCAGATCGCTGTGCTATCCGCCGGATTATTGGTGCTCACTGGCATCATGCTGTTCCAGGATATGCTGGCGCGCCACCCGCGTGTACTGAACCCACTGCGTCTGGGTTTCAAGATATACACCTTAGTATTTATCGGCTGGTACTCGCTGGCCCAGCTATCAGTCGTCAATATCCTTACCTTCACCAACTCGCTGATAAGCGGTTTTAGCTGGTCCTCATTTTTGATCGACCCAATGCTATTTATTCTCTGGTCGTTCGTGGCGGTGAGCCTGCTGCTGTGGGGCCGTGGAGTTTTCTGCGGCTGGCTATGCCCATTCGGCGCTTTACAAGACCTGGTCAACCAAGTCGCTCGCAAACTAAACGTTAAGCAGATTGAGGTGCCCTTTGGGCTCCATGAGCGCCTATGGGCGATTAAATACATCATTCTGCTGGCCTTGTTCGCAGTCTCGCTACATTCGCTTGGCACCGCGGAACGCTATGCCGAAGTGGAGCCGTTCAAGACCGCAATCACCCTGCGTTTCCAACGTGACTGGGCCTTCGTTATTTATGCTCTGGGACTGGTGGCGATTTCTGCCTTCAACCACAAATTCTACTGCCGCTATCTATGTCCGTTGGGTGCCGGGTTGGCTATTCCTTCGCGTTTACGCCTGTTCGACTGGCTCAAGCGCCACCGCGGTAGCTGCGGTACCCCGTGCCAAATCTGTGCCAATGAATGCGAAGTGGCCGCTATACACCCGGACGGCCGCATCAATGCCAATGAGTGCCACTACTGTCTCGACTGCCAAGTGACCTACCACGACGACCAGCGTTGCCCGCCCATGGTCAAGCGCCGCAAGCGCTATGAAAAGGCGGCCAATATGTCCTCGCGCGGTAATAGCGTTGAGACCCAACGGGATACCGACGCCAGCGGCAAACAGGCCGCATGGCAACGCATCCCTCTTCAACAGCAAGACTGATCTCAGGGGAATCAAGCATGAGCGATAAAAAAGACCACATTCAAAATATCGGCCGTCGCCACTTCTTGCGCAATACCGCCGTCACCGGCGTTGCCGGAGCGGGCCTGGCCGGTGGTTTCGGCGCAGGCGCACTGCTCAATAGCCGACAGGTACAGGCGGCTGGCGGCAACGGTGTTGAAGTTGCACCGGGCGAACTCGACGATTACTACGGCTTCTGGAGCGGTGGCCACTCGGGCGAGGTTCGGGTACTCGGTGTCCCTTCAATGCGCGAACTGATGCGCATTCCGGTATTCAATGTGGATAGCGCCACCGGCTGGGGAATCAGCAACGAGTCGAAGCGAATACTCGGCGAATCGAGCCGTTTTCTTAACGGCGACTGCCACCACCCCCATATTTCAATGACCGACGGCAGCTACGACGGCAAGTACCTATTTATCAACGACAAGGCTAACACCCGCGTTGCGCGCATTCGTCTCGATATCATGAAGACGGACAAGGTCACCACCATCCCCAACGTCCAGGCGATTCACGGTTTGCGCCTGCAGAAGGTGCCTTACACCAAGTACGTCTTCGCCAATGCCGAACTGCCGATCCCCCAGATCAATGACGGCCGCGACCTGGAGAACCCTGACAACTACTTCACTATGTTCAACGCTATCGATGCCGAAAGCATGGACGTGGCTTGGCAGGTGATCGTCGATGGCAACCTCGATAACACCGATGCCGACTACACTGGTCGTTTCGTCGCCTCTACCTGCTACAACTCAGAAAAAGGCATGACCCTGACCGAGACCATGCGCAACGAGCGCGACTGGGTCGTGGTATTCGACGTTGAAGCGATTGAAGCCGCAGTGGCGGCCGGGAACTACAAGACACTGGGTGAATCAAGCGTCCCGGTACTGGATGGGCGCAAGGGCTCGCAACTGACACGTTACATCCCTATCCCCAAGAACCCCCACGGCGTGAATACCTCACCGGATGGCAAATATTTCATCGCCAACGGCAAGCTATCCCCCACTTGCTCAATCATCGCCATCGACAAGTTACCTGAGCTGTTCGACGACAGTATCGAACCGCGCGATACCATCGTGGGTGAACCGGAACTGGGCTTGGGCCCGCTTCACACTACCTATGATGGCCGGGGCAACGCCTATACCACGCTGTTCATCGATAGCCAGGTAGCCAAGTGGAATATTGAGGATGCCATTCGCCACTACAATGGCGAAGACGTCAACTACCTGCGTCAGAAGCTCGATGTCCACTACCAGCCTGGGCATAACCACGCCAGTCTCACCGAATCCCGCGATGCCGACGGCAAGTGGCTGGTGGTGCTGTCGAAGTTTTCCAAAGACCGTTTCCTGCCGGTAGGCCCTCTGCATCCCGAAAACGATCAGTTGATCGACATCTCCGGTGAGGAAATGAAACTGGTGCATGACGGCCCCACTTATGCCGAGCCCCACGACTGTATTCTGGTACGCGCCGACCAGATCAACCCAAGCCGAGTATGGACACGAGACGACCCCTTCTTCGCCGAGACCGTGGCCATGGCCGAGGCAGACGGCGTCAACCTGGAGGGCGAAAGCAAGGTAATCCGCGATGGTAATAAAGTACGCGTGTACATGACCTCCATCGCACCGCAATTTGGCCTGACCGAATTCAAGGTCAAACAGGGCGATGAGGTGACCGTGGTCATCACCAACCTTGACCAGGTCGAGGATCTGACCCACGGCTTCTGTATGGTTAACCACGGTGTGCAGATGGAGATCAGCCCCCAGCAGACCGCTAGTGTCACCTTCACCGCCGACAAAGCCGGGGTGCACTGGTACTACTGCAACTGGTTCTGCCACGCAATGCATATGGAAATGACTGGTCGCATGCTAGTCGAACCCGTCTGACGCCACAATGCGGGCCGATTCCTTCGGCCCGCTGCGGGAGAACACTATGAAACGACACCCTGGCCATTTAGGTTGCCTGCTGGCACTGCTATGGCTTTTTTGGCTGCCTAGCGGGGTTTATGCCGCCAACTGGTTCGCCACGCCTGGTGAGCCGTTACAGCCGTTGATCGAACGGGCTACCGACGGCGATCAATTGCTGCTGCCTGCAGGACGCTACCCTGGGCGTGTGGTTATTGACCGCACGCTGCATATCCGAGGCGAGTTGCAAGCCATACTCGATGCAGGAGGCCACGGCCATGCGGTGGTGCTGGCAGCTCCCGACATTATATTTGAAGGTGTCCGCATTGAAGACTGGGGGGACAACCTGACAGCACTGGAGGCCGCTATTTTTGTCGAGCCCAGCGCTCACGGTAGTACCATACGAAATAACCAGCTAAGCGGGCCTGGCTTCGGCATCTGGCTCGATGCTGTCAATGACGTCAGTGTGATAGGCAATACCATTCGTGGCGATACCCGACTGCGTTCCCAGGATCGCGGCAACGGCATTCACCTCTATAACGTTAGTCACTCGATTATTGAATCCAACGATGTCGCGCAGACTCGCGACGGCATCTATCTCGACAGCAGCCGCCACAACGTGCTGCGCGACAACACCCTGCATGACCTGCGCTATGGCGTGCACTACATGTACTCCTTTGACAATCGTCTTGAAGGCAACCTGACCCAGCGAACCCGAACCGGCTACGCCCTGATGCAATCCAAACGCCTGGAAGTCGTTGATAACCGTTCGGAAGCAGACGACAACTACGGCATTTTGATGAACAACATCACCGACTCCCTATTGAGCGGCAACCGTGTCGAAGGCGTCACCCAGCCCCTGGGAGCAGATGGCGAGGGGCGTCTAGCTGGCGGCGACGGCAAGGCACTGTTCGTTTACAACTCGCAGTTCAATCGTATCGAGAATAATCGTTTCGCAGCCAGCGACATCGGCATCCATCTCACCGCCGGTTCAGAGGATAACCTAATGGCGGGCAACGCCTTCATCGCCAATAAGCAGCAAGTCATGTATGTCGCTACCCGTGAGCAGGATTGGTCGGGCAATTACTGGAGCGACTACCTGGGCTGGGATCTTGACGATAGCGGTATCGGCGACACCGCCCATGAGCCCAATGACGCCATGGATCATCTTCTCTGGCGCCACCCCACCGCGCGCCTGTTGATGCAAAGCCCTGCGGTATTGGCACTGCGCTGGGTGCAACGTCAGTTTCCGGTGTTTCGTCCACCGGGGGTCAGAGACAGCGCTCCCTTGATGAGCGAGCCCGGCCGAGAAGGAAATGCTCCATGAACCCAGTAATAGAACTACAGCGTGTTACCAAGCGTCACGGGCCGCTGGTGCGACTAGCTGAAATTGATCTCACCATCAAAGAAGGCGAGATGCTCGCCTTGCTGGGACATAACGGCGCGGGCAAGACGACCATCATGAAACTTATACTGGGCTTAATTGCGCCCAGCTCGGGCCATGTTGACGTCCTCGGTGGCGCTCCAGATGGGCCACATGCCGAACGCCTGCGGCGTCAGTTGGGATATCTTCCTGAAAACGTCACCTTCTACGAACAGCTCACCGGGCGTGAAGTGCTCACCTATTTCGCTCGTTTAAAGCGCGCTGACCGCCATCAGGTAACGGTTCTGCTTGAGCGTGTGGGCCTTGTCGAAGCCGCCGACCGTCGCGTTAAAACCTACTCCAAGGGCATGCGACAGCGACTTGGCCTAGCCCAGGCTTTACTAGGGTCTCCCCGGCTATTGTTGCTTGATGAACCCACCACCGGCCTTGACCCCGCTGCCACCCGCGATTTTTATCAAGCGGTAAAAGCCCTACGCGACAACGGTTGTACCGTGCTGCTCTCTTCCCATGTACTGCCCGGCATCGAACCCTATATCGACCGCGCTTTGATTCTAGGCAAAGGGCGACGCCTGGCCCTGGGCAGCCTTGAACAACTGCGCGAAGAAGCAAAGCTACCGCTCACATTTCGTATCCACGGCACATTGCTGACCATGCAGTCTCAGCTCTGGAAAGCCATGTCCCTTGAGCCTATCCCAATCAATGAGCGCTGTGTGGAGGTCAACGTGCCCGCGGAAAATAAAATGCAGGTACTACGTCAATTAACCACCATGCCGAATATCGACGACATCGAGTTATCACCACCCACCCTTGAGCATCTCTACACGCATTTTTCTACTCGCCCCGCCTCACTGACGCCAGGAGCCAGCGCATGAAGGCCATGTTCATCGTCGCCGCCAAAGAGTTCCAGGATGGCCTGCGCAATCGCTGGGTACTGGCGATCACCGTGATCCTTGCCGTTCTGGCAATGGGTATTGCCTACTTTGGTGCCGCTGCGAGCGGCGGTCTTGGTTTTACTTCACTGGCCACCACCTTGGTCAGTTTATCAACTCTGGCCGTTTTTCTGATCCCCTTAATCGCGCTGATGCTAGCCTACGACGCCGTTGTCGGTGAGCAGGAGGCCGGCACGCTACTACTGCTACTCACCTACCCTATAAGTCGTTCGGCGTTGCTGTTTGGTAAGTTCTTCGGCCATGGGATGATTCTGGCTGTCGCCACGCTACTCGGCTTTGGTATCGCGGGTATTGTTATTGCGTTGGGCGCTGAAGGCGTACCGCTTATCCAACTAACCGTCGGCTTAGCACGGTTGATCGCCAGCAGTGTGCTCTTGGGCTGGGTGTTTTTGGCCTTTGCCTACCTGATCAGCGTAACAGTCACCGAAAAGGCACGGGCCGCCGGGCTGGCACTGGGAGTGTGGTTTCTGTTCGTGCTGGTATTCGATCTAGTACTGCTGGCCCTACTGGTTGGCGTCAAACAGGGGGGCGACTGGCTCCCCTACCTGATGCTGCTCAATCCCACCGACAGTTTTCGCTTGATCAACCTGTCGGGGTTCGACAGCACACAGCTAGAAAGCGGTATCGCGGCTATCGCGCAGCAAGGCGCGTTCCATTCTGCCTGGCCGCCCTTGGCAATGCTGGTTTGGGTCGTGGTGCCCCTGCTATTGGCCGTGCGTCGCTTCCACCGTCATACCGCTTAACATCTATTATCGAGGATTGACCATGCCCGCCCTGCTGCCCACTCTAGCCCTTATTGCCTTGCTCCTGACCGGTTGCAACAATGCCACTGACAGCGCCGAAAGGATGCCGCCTCAGCCTATTAGCGACGATGACATCTGCCATGTATGCGGTATGTTTATCACCGAATTCGAAGGCCCCAAAGGTCAGGCATTTATGCAAAGCCACAGTGACGCGCGTAAGTTCTGCTCCACGCTGGAGATGTTCGTTTTCCTCCAGCAGCCCGAAAATCAGACCCAGCTTCGCCACGCCTATGTGCATGATGTCGGCGTGACACCCTGGGAAGCACCTAAAGACGATGCCTTTATCCCTGCGGCAGATGCTTGGTATGTAGTCGACCATGACCGTCGCGGCAGCATGGGCCACACCCTGGCGCCGTTCTCCAGCCCTGAGCGTGCCGCGCAGTTCTCAACGGTTCATGGTGGCGAGATAATCACCTATGACGATATCGACCTGGAATTGCTCGCCCGGATCGGGCGCGACGAAGGGAGCGGCCATGCCGCCCACTCAATGGAAAACTAGAGGATAAAAGGAGGAGGCAAGATTAAAAGCGACCGCGCTTCAAGCTATCCAGGAGAGAGGGCTGTGATGAACAGCGGCCCCCACCATATAGGCAAAGATAGCCACCGCCACTACCGCGGCTAGGGCTCGCACCGTTGGCGTCGCCCCGCGCTTAATCGCAATGGTGCCAATACCGATATAGGCCAGCAGCGCCAGTAGCTTGGCGCCAAGCCAAGGAAGCTCCCAGGGCCATACGGAAAGCAATACCATCAAAGTCACCCCCAGCCCCAACAGAGCCGTATCAATAAGATGAGGCAATACCTTGACCCAACGGGCGTTGAGCCGCGGGCTTTCCTGCACCGACCACCAGGCGCGCACTACGAAGAGCGTGATGCTCAGCGCAGCGGCCGTCATGTGCAGGTGCTTGATGAGTAAATAGTGCTCCATGGTAACCGTCCCTAGCCGACGTTAACCGCATTGCCGTGATGATCGAAGGCAAGATAGGTGGTGATATTACCCATTTGCAGCGACTCCATCATACGCTGGAGCTGCCGTTCAACCTCGGCGTCATCTTTTGGGTCGTCCATGGCAGCGGTGAAAACTAGGTCCCATTCGATCTCGGTACGGCGTGACTCCTCGACCAACGCCGCCATGCTGGTCAATTCCTCCGTCGATTTATCTACGCATACCACAGGCACCAACACACCCCCTTCACCCTGTTCGAAGCGGCGACGCTGGTCAGCATCAGGGAAATCGGGCAGCTCTGCGCGAACGAACACAAACAGCAGGCGCTGGGGCTTAGGTTGTTTACGTGCTTCCTGCAGTAAATCGGCAAACGTCGCTATGGTCATAAAATGGGCCTTATCGCTAGTGGTTTAGAATCAGAAGGTGAGAGTAGGTAAGAATGAACAGGTGAGACTAATAGGCGGCGTTACTCGGGAGACTCTACGAACAGCCACAGCAGCAGCATTACCATGAATAGAGGTATCAACAGGCTAAGTGGCGCCGCGCGCCAACCATAGGCTTGGACTACCAAAGGTGCCATCCGCAAGGAAAACCCTACGCCCGCCGCTAACGCCAGAAAAAGGGCGACACAAAGACGCGCCCAGCGACCAGGCATCCAGCCTTTGGCGTGGGCGATGCCCGTCGTAATCACCGCACCTCCCAGTCCAAGCCCAGCCCCCACCAACAAAAACTCCCACGGCTGGCTAGCCATCCCAAACCCGCCCAGCGTCAACGCCAGACCCCATAATAGCCACTGCATCAAGCGACAGGTGTCTCCCCGCCTGGCGATATACCAAGCCGGCCAAGCCAACAGCACGCCGCTACTCAACGGTACCAGCACATAGAGGGGTTGTTTTGCGAGCAGGGCATAAAGTGTCCAGCTAGCCACCGCTAAAGCGCTTGCCAGCGGCATTAGCAGCATGGCTACCAGCAACTGATAACCATTTACTGGCTGTTTTGATGTCTCCAATGTGGGAGGCGGCACAGATGATGGCATGGCGTTTCCCAGCGAGGGTATAAAGACATCGGAAGACATGTAAGAATTGTCTGTAAATACTGGGCGTAGGTCAAAAAACATCGGAGGTAGGTCGGCTAACCCCAAAGGAATAGCCCTCGTATCGAAATGCAGACAGTGCCACACTCCCTTACCTCTTCCGCGCTATCGGAAATGCCATGAAATTACTTCAGCGCTCCCTGGTTGCTCGCATCATTGCGTCCTTACTTGCCATTAGCGGGATGGCCCTTATCAGCATCACCCTGACCATGGCAATGTCTAACAGCAGCCGTGGCGATGCTGCCGCGATTAATGTCGCTGGCTCACTACGCATGAATGCCTATCAGATCATGGGGGCCTTGCAACGCCTGGAGTATGCCCCCGAGGAGACCAGCGAAGAGCAACTAGCCAGCTTGGTGGCGAGCTTTGATCAGCGTTTGAATGGCACAACTTTACAGCAAACTATCCCGACTGATGACCGTCACGAGCGCCTCCGTCAGTTGGAAAAGATTCAGACCTACTGGCAGCGCACCCTTCGCCCTACGCTACAGGCCCCGTCCAGCGCCGCTGAACGTGATCTTGATACGCTGGAAACGATGATCGTTGCGATGGTCAATGACATTGAAGTGCTAGTGACCTATTTGGAAGAGAGCACGGAGGCCAAGGTGCGACTGCTGGGGATGATGCAAGTGCTCTTTCTGGTATTGATCGCTATTGTGGTCGCAATCGCCCTTTATGATGTTCGCTACAATCTGGTAGTGCCTTTGCGTCAACTGATGGTGCTTGCCCGAGAGGCGGCACAGCGTAACTTCAAGCCACGCTCTCAGCTACGTGGCAGTGACGAATTGGCATTGTTGGGTCACACCTTTAACAAGATGTCTGCCGAGTTGGCAACCAGCTACGCTGCCTTGGAAGACACCGTATCACGCAAGAAGCAGGAGCTTGAGCGCAGCAATCAGGCGCTGCGGGTGATGCACGATGCCAGCCGCTCGCTGTATGGGGGCGGTAACGACCTTTGTTCTAGCGCAGCGCCCATGTTACGCGAACTGGAAAAGCTGCTGGATGTCGGGCCGATACGGCTTTCGCTAAACGACCCCTTCGACCAACGGGAAATGCCTGTATTAGAAACCCACTCGCGTACCCGGCCTGAGTATTGCCGTGACCAGGATTGCCATGCCTGCTTGATTGACCCTCGCCCCTTGGAGTTGGTGGCCAAGAACCAGTCGCAGTGTTTGCTGTTACCTATCAGCGTAGGCGATACGCTGCTCGGCACCCTGGAAGTGTGGTATCCCCAGGAGCGGCTCAACGATAGCACCCGTCGCCTGCTTACCATGTTAGCCGACCAGCTCGCCACGGCGGTGTATCTGCAACGGCGTATCGAGGAGCAGCAACACGTTACGCTGATCAACGAACGAACCATCATTGCACGTGAGCTGCACGACTCTCTGGCGCAATCGCTGTCTTATCTCAAGATGCAGGTCGCCCGACTCGAACGCATGCAGCAGAAGGAGGCAACCCAAGAAGCCCAGTCTGCGGTATTCGATGAGCTGCGTAACGGATTAAACAGCGCCTATCGCCAACTGCGCGAACTGCTCACCACTTTTCGGCTTAAACTCGAAGGCCCGGGTTTACAATTCGCCCTGCGTCAGACCGTCGATGAGTTCACCCAACGTATGGGAGCAACGGTCGAACTTGACTACGATGTGCCGCCTTACCTACTTAACCCCAATGAAGAAATTCACGTGTTGCAGATCATTCGCGAGGCGCTGGCCAATACCCACAAGCATGCCCAAGCCCACTGGGCTGCCGTGACAGTGCGCTTCGCCGATGCTCAATTGCTGGTTCGCATTGAGGATGACGGCATCGGCCTGGAAGACGACAGCTCACCACCGATGCACTATGGACTAGTGATCATACGTGACCGGGCCAACACGTTGAACGGGGAACTTAGCATCGCCAATCGCCCCACGGGGGGAACCGGCATTGAAATTGTATTTACCCCGTTGACCGCTCGCTTAATCCAGCGGCAGCCTTCTCAGGCTGCCGCTGACTCTCATTTAGGTACAGGGATCTCTTAATGACGCTATCAACCGCCAACGATACACCTGCCAGCCTGATGATCATCGATGACCACCCGCTATTGCGCCGGGGCGTGGCTCAGCTGCTTGAGCTTGAAGACGACCTTGAATTGGTTGGCGAGACGGGCAACCCTGAAGAAGGCATAGCGCTGGCCCTCAAACTTGAGCCGGACCTCGTTTTACTGGACTTAAACATGCCGGGCGTCAATGGATTAGAAGCCTTGCGTCGCCTGCGGGAAGCCAACTATAGCGGCCGTGTGGTGATGTTTACCGTTTCCGACCATGAGGATGATGTGGTCGCGGCACTGCGTACCGGTGCTGACGGTTATTTGCTAAAGGACATGGAGCCCGAAGACATGGTGCGCCAGCTGCGTCAGGCTGCCCTGGGTCGCATGGTCATCAGCGAAAGCCTGACCGCCCTACTCGCTGAAGCCCTGCGTAATCAGCGCAATGCGCCCACCACCCCTGATATTCATAACCTAACGCAGCGCGAACGCGAAATCCTACAACAGCTTGCTGGCGGCCTCTCCAATAAACTTATCGCCCGTAAGCTGGATATTACTGAAGGCACGGTCAAGGTTCACGTCAAGCATCTGCTCAAAAAGCTCAACTTACGCTCGCGTGTCGAAGCCGCCGTCTGGGCCGTCCAGGAAGGCATTGATCACTAGTCAGTTCTGTGTGGTTACCTCTAAAGACTCCCAGAATACTTTTGCTCTGACCCGCCTTTACTCCCTCTCGACTTTTCCTCTTTAAAATCAATGAGAATGGGCTCTTCAGCGACTACCTCTCAAGAGGTATGCCGCTGATTTTACTGCTATTTCCACCTATTCCCCAAATCCATCCCCAAGCGTATCTTGCCTTCTAACTGCCAAATGCAGAAAGGTTTGATGCCACGGGGAAACCGCCATGAGTAAGAGAAACGCCGACATTGAGAAGTGGGATGTCGAAGACGCCCAATTCTGGGAGCAGGAAGGCAAACAGATTGCCAATCGCAACCTATGGATATCCATCCCTAGCTTGCTGATGGGCTTTGCTGTCTGGATGATGTGGGGAATGATCACCACCCAGATGCAGAACCTGGGTTTTCAATTCACGGTCAACCAACTGTTTTCCCTGACCGCACTTGCTGGCCTGGCGGGTGCCACATTGCGCATCCCTGCGTCGTTCATGATCCGCATCGCAGGCGGGCGTAACACCATCTTCCTGACCACCGCCTTGCTGATGATTCCCGCTGCCGGTACCGGTATCGCCTTGATGAACCCAGGCACGCCGTTCTGGATATTCCAGGCTTTGGCGCTACTTTCCGGTATCGGTGGCGGTAACTTCGCTTGTTCAATGAGCAACATTTCCACTTTTTATCCCAGCAAGCAGCAAGGTTACGCCCTGGGCATGAATGCAGGCCTCGGCAATTTCGGCGTCACTACCATGCAAATTGTCATCCCGCTGGTAATGACCGTCGGCATTTTCGGCGCTATCGCTGGTTCACCGATGGAGTTGCAAAGCGCCAGCGGTACGTTGATTGGCCGGATCGAAGCAGGCACCGATACCTGGATACAGAATGCTGGCTTTATCTGGCTTATATTCCTGGTTCCATTAGCGTTCGCCGGTTGGTTCGGCATGAACAATCTTCGTACTATTACACCCAATCCTGGTTCACCGCTGGCGGCTTTCAGCAAAATATTAGGACTCTACGGCGTCGGCATGGTGACTGCCATCATCGGCATGCTGGCTCTCAGCTGGCTTAATATGTGGGTTGCCCTTCCGCTAACCATTGTTCTGACTCTGGTGTTGTTGCGCCTGATTCCTGGCGATATCAAACCCAATATCCAGAAGCAGTTCGCGATATTTTCCAATAAACACACCTGGTCGATGACCATTCTCTACATTCTGACCTTCGGGTCCTTTATCGGCTTCTCTGCGGCGCTGCCGCTCTCTATCAATGTCATCTTCGGCAACATGATGGAAGCGGCCGCCGACGGCACGCTGGTTCGCGTGGCCAACCCGGAAGCGCCCAGCGCCCTGACCTGGGCCTGGATAGGCCCCTTCGTGGGCGCCCTGATCCGTCCTTTGGGTGGTTGGATCTCCGACAAGGTGGGTGGCTCCATCGTCACTCAAATCATCTCTGCGGTCATGGTGGTCGCTTCCATCGCCACCGGCTACGTGATGATGCTGGCCTACAACGCCACCGACCCGAACCAATTCTTTTGGATATTTCTGTTGCTCTTCATCGTGTTATTCGCCGCCAGTGGCATCGGCAACGGCTCCACCTTCCGCAGTATCGGTGTGATTTTCGATCAGCAGCAGAAAGGCCCGGTACTTGGCTGGACCTCTGCCGTCGCCGCCTATGGCGCCTTTATCGCTCCCCGGGTGATGGGCGATCAGATCCAGGCCGGCACACCGGAGCTAGCCATGTACGGCTTCGCGATCTTCTACGCCATCTGCCTCGTCATCAACTGGTGGTTCTACCTGCGCAAAGGTGCCTACGTTAAGAACCCCTGACCTACTTTAAACCCCCTAAATATAGCTTGCTTCTTTACGCCCGGAGCCAAGCTCCGGGGCTTGATTCCCTACCCCAGTGCGGGAGGACACCATGAAAATCATGATCGCCTACGACGGTTCGAGAAACGCCAAGCTGGCGCTCGCTCAGGTCGTCAATATGTTTCGCTGCAACCAGCCCCTGCTGGTGCTGGTCGGCGTGGTGGAAAATCCACTCGACGCTACCGACAACAACGAAGCACTTTTTCAGCAGGAATACGATGAGGTTAAACAGCACCTTCAGGAGGGCGTGGCGTTCGCTACTGGTGAGGGTTTCCAGGCCGAGCAGCTTCTTGCCGAAGGGGATGCACGCAAGATGCTGCTTCAGGCGACTCGCAAACTCGCACCCGACCTGCTGGTGATTGCTCGCCACAGCCATCAACCAGACGGCGGCATCATCGCCAAATCGTTGACTTACTTCGTCGATGAACTCGACTACATGACCTTTGGCAGCGTCAGCTCGTTTCTGGCGCGACGCGCCGAGTGTCCTTTATTGATCCTACCCAGCCCTTGAGCAGCCTCTAACCACCTTTGGGACATACCACTTTTGGGACACAGGATGATACGACCATGAAAGTTTCCGCTGTATTCAAGTTCCGCAGCCCTGAAATCCGGGCCTTGCACCTGACCTGGATCGCCTTCTTTATTACCTTCTACGTCTGGTTCAACATGGCGCCGCTAGCGTCGAGCATGCTCAAGAGCGTCGACTGGTTGACCTCGGACGATCTCAAGCTGTTTGCCATCTGCAACGTCGCCTTGACCATTCCCGCGCGCATTATCGTCGGCATGGCATTGGACCGCTTCGGCCCACGGCGGGTGTTCTCGGTGCTGATGGTCTCTATGTCGATACCGGCGCTGGCGTTTGCCTTCGGGAACAGCATGACGCAGCTGCTAGTGGCGCGCCTAGTGCTGAGTTCGATCGGGGCCAGCTTTGTGGTGGGCATTCACATGACCGCGCTGTGGTTCAAGCCCAAGGACATCGGCTTCGCCGAAGGCTTCTACGCCGGCTGGGGTAACTTCGGTTCCGCCGTGGCAGCCATGTCGCTGCCAACCATTGCGTTAAGCATGTACGGCGGCCCCGACGGCTGGCGCTGGGCCATCGCACAAAGCGCCATCGTCATGGCTGCCTATGGCGTCTACTACTGGTTCGCGATCACCGATGGCCCGGATGCCCAGGCCCACCGTAAACCCCGCAAGTCCGCCGCTATGGAAGTGAGCTCCTGGGGCGATATGATCAAGCTGATTATTTGGACCATCCCGCTGGTCGGCGTACTTGCCATTCTGGTCTGGCGCATACAGTACATGGGCTATTTATCCGTCCCCGGGGCGGTCATCGCTTACCTCACCATCGTAGTGATCGTTATTTATCAGGTCGTACAGATTCTGCGGGTTAACCTGCCGATCCTGCGCAAGGGCGTACCAGAGGACGACAAGTACTCGTTCAACAGCGTGGCCGCGCTTAACAGTACTTACTTTGCCAACTTCGGCGCTGAGCTGGCGGTGGTATCGATGCTGCCCATGTTCTTTGAGGAAACCTGGGGGTTGAATGCCGCCACAGCTGGCTTGATCGCGGCGTCGTTCGCCTTCGTCAATTTGGTGGCCCGCCCCATGGGCGGCATGGTCTCCGACCGCATGGGTAACCGGCGTTTCGTGATGCTGTGCTACATGTTTGGCATTAGCGCTGGGTTCTTGCTGATGGCCATGCTCAATTCGAGTTGGCCGCTAATTCTGGCCATTGCAGTGACCATCGGCACCTCGATTTTTGTGCAAGGGGCTGAGGGGGCAACCTTCGGCATCATCCCCTCCATCAAGCGCCGTATCACCGGGCAGATATCGGGTATGGCGGGTGCCTACGGTAACGTGGGTGCGGTGGTTTACCTGACCATCTTTACGTTTGTCACACCGTCACAGTTCTTCTACATCATCGCGACCGGCGCTTTCATTAGTTGGCTGATCTGCCTGGTATGGCTCAAGGAGCCGGAGGGTGCCTTCGACGACGAGTATCACGTCTCCTCGGTGGATCGCATGATCGAAGAGCAGGCGGCACTGAAACTGAAGGCCAAACAAGCGACTCGCTGAGGCCAACACCCGACCCAAGCGGCGAGATGCCGAAGTGACCTGGATCGAGAAATAAAGGCCTACCACCAAAGGATTAAGAGCGAGATTTCAAGAGGTAGCGATGGCAGATCTTGATGCACATCAACCTCGACTTCATCAAGACTGACAGTCTGTAAGGCGACCATTACGGCAGCGCAGAGGGAGGCACGACATGAAACATCTCGAAGGGGTAACCCGACCCCAGCAGTACCGGGCCCTGACACTGAGTACATTGGCATTTACCACCTGCTTCGCGGTATGGACGATATTTTCCATTATCGGTGTGCAGATCCAGCAGGATCTGGGCCTCAACGAGACCCAATTCGGCATCCTGGTCGCCACGCCGATACTGACCGGCTCGATCAGCCGCATTTTCCTGGGCATCTGGACCGAGCAGTTCGGCGGCCGTCGCGTCTTTAGCCTGCTGATGCTGATCACCGCAGCCTGTGTCTTCATGCTCTCCTACGTCGAATCCTACGCTATGTTCCTGGTCGCGGCACTCGGTGTGGGCTTGGCCGGAGGCTCCTTCATCGTCGGCATCGCCTATACCTCCTACTGGTTCGAGAAGGAGAAGCAGGGCACCGCGCTGGGCATCTTCGGTGCCGGCAACGCCGGTGCGGCGGTCACTAACTTCGCCGCCCCCTTCCTGCTGCTAGCGCTAGGCTGGGAGCAGACTGCGGTGGTCTACGCTATCGTGTTGACCGTGATCGCCGTGGGCTTCTGGGTTTTCTCTAAGGAGGACCCACTGACCCGCTCGCGTCGCGGCCAGGGCGGCAAGGGCACTTCCGCCCGGGAGCAGCTGGAGCCACTCAAGCATCTCCAGGTATGGCGCTTCGCTCTCTACTACTTCTTCGTGTTCGGCGCCTTCGTCGCCCTGGCCTCCTACTTGCCACGCTACTACGTCGGCGCCTATGGCGTCAGCATCGCCGTAGCGGGTAGCTTGGCGGCACTCTATACCCTCCCCGCCAGCGTCTTCCGGGCCCTGGGCGGGTGGATGTCCGACCGCTATGGCGCCCGCTCAATCATGTACCTGACCTTCATCGCCTCGCTGGGCTGCCTGTTCCTGCTAGCCTACCCCGAGACCAGCTACGTGGTGCACGGCAAGGAGGGCGAGATCGCCTTCACCCTGGCCATGCCACTATGGGGCGTGGTGGTCCTGACGGTACTGCTGGGCTTTTTCATGTCGCTGGGTAAGGCCGCCGTCTACAAGCACATTCCGGTCTACTATCCTGAGAATGTCGGCTCCGTAGGTGGACTGGTCGGCATGATCGGCGGCCTGGGCGGCTTCTTCCTGCCGATCGTGTTCGGCATCGTGCTCGACCTCACCGGCATATGGACCAGCTCCTACATGGTAATATTCGTACTAGTCGCGGTCTCACTGACCTGGATGCACGGTGCCATCCGCCGTATGGAGCGCAAAACCGTGCCCGAACTCGGCGACGAGCGCTATCGCTACCTTCCGGAACTTCAGGAACCTGCGGAACAGTATGCCGCACGCAAACGTACATAATAGACCGAGGATTGACACTGCGTACCGTAGGCAGGGCGCGCCACCTACGGGTGGCC
>TARA_R100001369_G_scaffold21885_2_pt1 | contig 41340 bp, 38 predicted proteins | sample TARA_R100001369 | Tara Oceans TARA_R100001369 (sample SAMEA2621528) | marine metagenome | biome: marine biome (ENVO:00000447); feature: surface water layer (ENVO:00002042); material: "saline water (ENVO:00002010), including plankton (ENVO:xxxxxxxx)" | depth 5 m
ATTATCCAAATTTTTTTCAATTACGGTTTCCCCGTAATTATCTGATTAACAAACGATAAACTTTAACATTTTTGGGTTTGGAGTTTCATGGTTTTTTTTAAAAACAACATGTTTTTAATCTTGGCTTTTGGTTTTAAAATAAAAAATCATCAACTTTGATATTATGAAACCATTTTGGCAAAACATAAAACTTTATCTTCATTCCCTTATAAAAAGGAACCCAGAATAACTCTGCATTTTTTGTACCTTTAAACTCAGTTAGCTTTTTACAATTAAATAGGTAAATAAATCAACTTTTAAACATTTCAAAAAATGCCATTTTATCATAAACTAGGAGAAATTCCACCAAAACGTCATACACAATTTAAGAAGCCAAACGGTGACTTTTATTACGAGCAATTATTTGGCACTATAGGTTTTGACGGTATGTCTACCAACAGTTACCACGAGCAACGACCAACGCAGGTTAAAGAAATTAAAAAGCAATACAGTGTTGCACCAAAAGTAGCCAAGGAAAATAATATGAAATCGTATCGTTTTCACGGTTTTAAAGTAAAGCCAGAGAACGACTATTTAGAAAGTCGAAAAATTGTACTGACCAATAGTGATTGTAATATCATATTAGCAGCACCAAAAAAATCGACTGAAGACTATTTTTATAAGAATACAGATGCCGATGAATTAATCTTCATACATAAAGGCACAGGAAAGTTAAGAACACATCTCGGAAATTTAGATTTTAAATATGGTGATTATCTTTTAGTGCCAAGAGGTATCATTTACAAACTCGATTTTGATACCGAAGATAACCGACTATTTATTGTAGAGTCTAGACGACCAATTTACACACCAAAACGCTACCGTAATTATTTCGGACAATTATTAGAGCATTCGCCATTTTGTGAGCGCGACTTGCGCCAACCACAAGAATTAGAAACGTACAACGAATCTGGTGAGTTTTTAATTAAAATAAAAAAGCAAGACGAAATCTTTGATATGGTTTATGCCTCACATCCTTTTGATGTTGTCGGTTACGATGGTTATAATTATCCATATGCATTTTCAATTCACGATTTTGAACCAATTACAGGTCGTATACATCAGCCACCACCAGTGCATCAAACTTTTGAAACTGACGCATTTGTGATTTGTAGTTTTGTGCCACGTTTATACGATTACCATCCCTTAAGTGTGCCAGCACCATACAATCACAGTAATATAGATAGTGATGAGGTGTTGTATTACGTAGATGGTGATTTTATGAGCAGAAACGATGTAGATGCTGGTCATATTTCGTTGCATCCTGCAGGTATTCCTCATGGTCCACATCCAGGAGCTATGGAGCGCAGTATCGGTAAAGTGAAAACGGATGAATTAGCAGTAATGGTAGATACATTCAAGCCTTTAAAAGTTACGGAAGAGGCTATGAATATTGCTGACGAAGATTATTTTAAGTCTTGGTTAGAACATTAATTAATAAAATTCCTTCGCTTAGGTAAGGTTAGGATGCGAATGCAACAAAAAAGATTACCAGCAGATTCTGGTGCAATGACTTTAGGTATTATAGCCTTGTCAATTACTTTAGTAGGATTTTGTTGTGGTCTATTTGCTCTAGTTGCATTAGCTATGAGTATTGTTGGTTTACTTAAGGCTAATAAAAGTATAGCGCTTTATAGAGAAAACCAAGAGCTGTATTTAGAGCAGAGTTATAAAAATGTAAATACAGGTAGAATTTTAAATATTATAGCAGTTCCTATAAGTGCTATAGTATCATTAATAATGTTGACCTATTACCTAATTTATGGTGTGGCAATACTGGCTTTTTTTGGTTTAATGTCATCAGCAATTCAGGAAGGTCAATCTAACAGTAATAAAACTGATAACGATTATTACGAAGAAGAGATTGACACAACGACTACTTGGGAAGATGATGATTACATTATTGAATTAGAAAATGATTCCATAACATAGTATGGGACGGAATTAATTAAAATAACTAAAGAAAGCGATAGTTTATAAAATTAAAATATTATGGCAAAAGAAGTAAAAAATGTAAACTACGGTTTAGAAAAAATATTTGAAGGAGCTAAGGATTTTCTTCCACTTTTGGGGACGGATTATGTTGAGTTTTACGTCGGTAATGCAAAACAATCAGCGCACTTTTATAAAACAGCATTTGGTTTTCAGTCGTATGCGTATAAAGGATTAGAAACGGGTTCTAGAGATTCTGTCAGTTATGTGCTAAAGCAAGATAAAATTAGATTGGTTTTAACAACTCCGTTAAATAGCAAGTCGCCTATTAATGATCATATTGTAAAACATGGTGATGGAGTAAAGGTAATTGCCCTTTGGGTAGAAGATGCTCGTAAGTCTTACGAAGAAACTACAAAACGAGGTGCTAAATCTTATATGGAACCTGTAGTCGAAAAAGACGAATTTGGTGAAGTTGTTAGAGCAGGAATCTACACTTACGGCGAAACAGTACACATGTTTGTAGAACGTAAAAACTACAACGGAGTATTTATGCCAGGATTTGAAGCTTGGGAAAGTGATTACAATCCTGAACCAGTTGGTTTAAAATACATAGATCACATGGTTGGTAATGTCGGTTGGGGACAAATGAACACTTGGGTGAAATGGTACGAAGACGTTATGGGCTTTGTTAACTTTTTGTCTTTTGATGATAAGCAAATTCATACCGAATATTCAGCTTTAATGAGTAAAGTAATGAGCAATGGGAATGGTCGCATCAAATTCCCAATAAACGAACCTGCCAAAGCAGCTAAAAAATCTCAGATTGAAGAGTATTTAGATTTTTACGAAGATTCTGGAGTGCAACATATTGCTGTAGCAACAGATGATGTTATAAAAACAGTTGCTCAATTAAAAGCTCGAGGTGTAGAATTTTTACCACCTCCACCACAAGCCTATTATGATGATATTCCAAATCGATTAGGAGTACACATGGATATGATGAAAGAAGACATTAATGAGCTTCAAAAGTTGTCTATTATGGTAGATGCTGATGAAGAAGGGTATTTGCTTCAAATATTTACAAAACCTGTCGAAGATAGACCAACTTTATTCTTTGAAATTATTCAGCGTATGGGAGCACAAGGTTTTGGTGCAGGGAACTTTAAAGCCTTATTTGAATCTATTGAACGCGAGCAAGCTAAACGAGGAACGTTGTAGTAATAAGACTGTTAACCCAGAAATCAATTAAATCAACCAAGGTTTTTGGATTGTATTTCAATGTTTTAATACATTTGGAACAGTAATTGTATTTAAGATAATAGTAACACAATAAACGCGTTACTTTATTTACATTTACAAACAAGAGATTATGAAATATTTATTTACTGTACTATTATTCTTTGTAGGCTTCCAAACAGCTAATGTTGAGAAAGAATCTGCTTTCCAAGAAGGTGAGTGGTTTAAATTTAAGATGAGTTATAGTAACTTTCTCACAGCCGGTTATGCAACACTGTCTGTTAATGAATCTACTTTAGAAGGAAAAGAAGTCTATCATGTTATAGGTAAAGGCCGCACAACTGGTTTAATAAAAGCTCTTTTCAAAGTAAAAGATCGCTATGAAAGTTACTTTGATAAAGAATCTGGTGCGCCTTATAAATTTATTAGAAAGATTGATGAAGGTGGGCACACAAAGGATATCGAGATAAATTTTGATCAAAAAGAAAATAAAGCTGTTGTCAATAATAAAAAACGTAAAGAAGTAAAAACAATCACCACAGAACAAGATGTTCAAGATATGGTTTCTATGTATTACCATTTAAGAAATAGTATAAATACTGAAAATTTAAAGCCAGGAGACGAAATACAAACAAATATGTTTTTTGATGAAGAAAACTATGGTTTTAAACTTAAGTATTTAGGCAGAGAGGTAATTAAAGTAGATATTAACGGATCTGATGTAGAAGTTAAAACTTTAAAGTTTAGACCTTATGTAATGGCTGGTCGTGTATTTAAAGAAGAAGAAAGTTTAACCTTATGGGTTAGTGCAGATAAAAACAAGATTCCTTTAAGGATAAAGGCAAGCCTTGCTGTTGGATCTTTAAGGGCGGATCTAATTGAGTTTAAAGGACTTAAACATTCCTTTCCAATAATATTCAAAGATTAATTTATGTCAGACCAATCAAACTACGACGAGATTGTAGAGGCACTTCAAGAGAAGTATACAAAAATAGACCAAAAGACAGATGACCATTTATACGGCTTGCTATACAGCAAGCCAATTACATATTGGGATTATATACAAACCGATGCGTTACTAAATCTTCAGATACAGCGCACAACGCTTCCAGACGAGATGGTATTTATTGCCTATCATCAAATCAACGAGCTCATCTTTAAAATGATACTTTGGGAGATTTCTCAAGTAGCAGAAAAAGAAAACTTAGATGTTGCTTTTTTTGAAGGTAGAATAATGCGTATTAGTCGTTATTTTGATATGCTTACGACTTCTTTCAATATTATGAGAGAAGGTATGGACATAGAACAATACATGAAGTTTAGGTATACGCTAACTCCAGCAAGTGGTTTCCAAAGTGCGCAATACCGATTTATAGAATTTTCTTCAACAGAGCTAATTAACTTAATTGACTATAGATTTAGAAAAGATATTGATAGAAATACTCCGTTTACGCATGCTTTTGAACATTTATATTGGCAAGCTGCGGGAAAAGATCATAAAACTGGTAAAAAATCTACACTTTTAGTTAATTTTGAAAAAAGATACAAGGATGAGTTCTTGAGGTTTATGGAAACATATAATACCAAAAATCTTTGGACGCGTTTTCAGGAGTTACCTGCAGAAGATCAAAAAGATGAAAGCTTGGTAAAAGCCATGCGTCATTACGATTATACGGTTAATGTAACTTGGGTAATGGCACACTACAATGCAGCAAAGCATTATATAGAAAGCGGAACTGGTGACGGAGAAGCAACAGGTGGAAGTGATTGGAAAAAGTACATGCATCCAAAATATCAAAAGCGTATTTTCTTTCCAGATTTATGGACAGAAGAAGAATTAAAAAATTGGGGAAATAATATTTAATTAGCTAAAATTAATGCAGTTAAAACGATTAGTAGCAATAGCGATAATTGCAATCAGTATTTATACTTGTAAAGAGGATAATTCAGCAGAAAAAGAATACGAAAAAGAACTAGCCGAAATAGTTGAAGAAGACAAGATTATAGAATTTGGCTTCGATTTAAAAAAGCATATTGTTAAAAGAGACACGATCCAAAAAGGGGATAGCTTTGGCGAAATTCTAGAACGGAATAATATTGGTTATTCAAAGATTTTTCAAATTGTAGAAAAAGCAAAAGATTCATTTGATATAACAAATCTTCAATTAGGTAAGCCCTATACCTTACTTTTCTCTAAAGAGAGTCTTAATGATAGCATCCAAAAACCAGACACATTTATTTATCAGCCAAATCAAGAAGAATATGTCGTAATTAATTTTAAGGACTCCATCAAGGCATATACAAGTAGAAAACCGATAACGTATGTTGAAAAAACAGCAACTGGTGTTATAGAAAGTAGTATTTCTGAAACATTGGAAGACAAAGGTCTAAGTCAGAAATTAGCCAATAAAATGGCAGATGAAATCTATGCTTGGACTATTGATTTTAGACGACTACAAAAAGGAGACCGTTTTAAAGTAATTTACACAGATAAGTATATAGACGATACAATTTATGCAGGAGTTCACAACGTAAAAGCTGCCTATTTTGAGCATAATAGAGATTCACTTTATGCGTTTCAATTTGAAACAGATTCTATTAAAGGTATTATAGATTATTTTAATGAAGATGCAAAAAATTTAAGACGTGCATTTTTAAAAGCACCTGTTCAGTTTAGTAGAATTTCTTCAAGATATAATCTTAAACGTAGAATTGCACATTATGGTTATCGAGTTAAAGCACATAAAGGTACTGACTTTGCTGCTGCAAATGGTACACCAATAATGGCTACTGCAAATGGTACAGTTACAAAATCTGGTTATGGTAGAGGTAATGGTAAATTTGTAAAAATCAGACACAATGCGACTTATGAAACTCAATACTTACATATGTCTAGACGAAAAGCTAAGGTTGGTGAATTTGTAAAGCAAGGAGACGTTATTGGGTATGTAGGTAATACAGGAAGTTCTGCAGGAAATCATGTCTGTTACCGCTTTTGGAAAAATGGAAAGCAAGTAGATCCATTTAGAGAAAAATTACCTGAAGCAAAACCAATTTCAGACAGTCTTAAAATTAAATATTTAGACCATATAAAACCGGTTAGACAGCGTTTAGATAATATTTTCTTTTTAGAAGTAGAACCATTAGTTCCAGAAAATACAATAACCGAAGGACCAATCTCATAACTAAAATATGGCTTTAAAAGTAACCAACCCTACAACTACAAAATCTTGGAGTAAAATACAATCTCATTTCGAAACATTAAAATCTAAGCACCTCAAAGATATGTTTAGCTCAGATTCAGAAAGAGCAAAGGATCTTACCGTTAAATGGGATGACTTTTATGTAGATTTTTCTAAAAACAGAATTACAAAAGAAACCATAAGTTTACTTACTGAATTAGCTAATGAAGTTGATTTAAAAGATGCTATATCTAAGTATTTTGAAGGTGAAATTATTAATGAAACGGAAGGTAGAGCGGTTGCACATACTGCTTTAAGAGCACCAAAAAGCAGTAAGGTTTTTGTAGAAGGAGTGGATGTAATCCCTGATATACATGAGGTAAAAGAAAAAATTAAAAGCTTTACGGAGTCTATTGTTAGTGGAAATCACAAAGGATTTTCGGGTAAGACAATTACAGATATTGTAAATATTGGTATCGGAGGATCAGATTTAGGACCAGCAATGGTTGTAGATTCACTTCAGTATTATAAAAATCATTTAAATACACACTTTGTTAGTAATGTAGATGGTGATCATTATAACGAAATTATAAAAAATTTAAATCCCGAAACAACGCTATTCGTTATAGTTTCTAAAACCTTTACAACACAAGAAACGCTCTCTAATGCTAATTCTATAAGAGCTTGGTTTTTAAAATCTCAGCCAAAACAAGCAGTTTCTAAACACTTTGTAGCAGTCTCAACTAATATAGATAGTGTAAAAGGCTTTGGTATAGATGAAGAAAATATTTTCCCAATGAAAGATTGGGTTGGTGGTCGCTTCTCTTTATGGAGCGCAGTTGGTTTATCAGTAAGTTTAGCTTTGGGCTATGATAATTTTAATAAACTGCTAGAAGGAGCTCATAAAATGGATGAGCATTTTAGAACAGCAGACTTTGAAGAAAATATTCCTGTTATCTCGGCATTATTAACTGTTTGGTATAATAATTTCTTTGAATCGGAAAGTGAAGCAATAATACCTTACACACAATATTTAAATCAGTTTGCAACCTATCTTCAGCAAGGTATTATGGAGAGTAATGGTAAAAGTGTAGATAGATCTGGCAAGCCCGTAAACTACCAAACCGGAACTATAATTTGGGGAGAGCCAGGTACAAATTCACAACATGCCTTCTTTCAATTAATACACCAAGGCACAAAATTAATACCAGCAGATTTTATCGGTTTTACTAAGCCTTTGTATGGTAATAAAGACCATCACGATAAGTTAATGTCCAACTATTTTGCGCAAACAGAAGCTTTAATGAATGGTAAAACTAAAGAAGAAGTTTTATCTGAATTAAAGGAACAAACAATCTCTCAATCTGAAATAGAAACATTATCTCCTTTCAAGGTTTTTGAAGGAAATAAGCCTACAACTTCATTTTTAATAAAAAAGTTATCCCCAGAAAGTTTAGGAAAACTTATAGCCATGTATGAACATAAAATATTTGTTCAAGGTATTATTTGGAACATCTATAGTTATGATCAATTTGGGGTAGAATTAGGGAAACAATTAGCTAAATCTATCTTAAAAGAGCTAAATGAAAGTGAAAAATCTACAAATCATGACTCCTCCACTAACAATTTACTTTCGTTTTATAAGAATAATTGTTAATAATTGTTAAAAAGTTTCTGAAAATTTAAGAACGCATAAATAAAACTTATAGAATATATAATTAACTTTGATATGTTAAAATTCTTAACATTTACATAATGTTAGAACCTTAGTTATGTGTAATTTTGCGCTAATTAATAAAATCAATTAATTAATATTTTATATGAAAAAATTTAACCAATTTTTATTTGTAGCTGTATTGATGTTATTCACTACAGTTGCATTTTCTCAAACAACTGTTACAGGTAAAGTAATAGATGCAGAGTTAAGAGCGTCACTTCCTGGTGCTAGTATTTTAGTAAAGGGAACAACTAATGGCGTAACAACTGACATGGATGGTAATTTCTCAATTACTTCAACGTCTAACTCAGGTGTTATAGTTATTTCTTATGTAGGTTTTTCTACGAAAGAATTAAAGTTTAATGGTACTACTGATTTAGGTACTGTTGTTTTAGATTTAGACAATTCACTAGAAGAAATCGTAATTGTAGGTTCTGGTATTATTGATTTAGCTTCAAGCAGAAAGACTCCAGTTGCAGTATCTACAATTAGTGGTAGAGATATTCAGCTTAAGGCTTCTGGTAACGTTGAGTTTGGTGAAGCAATGAAGAATACGCCTTCTGTGTATGTTTCTAACCAAGCAGGTGGTTTTGGTGATAGTCAAATTTTCTTAAGAGGTTTTGACCAAACTAACACAGCTTATTTATTAAACGGACAGCCAATTAATGGTATGGAAGACGGAAGAATGTACTGGTCTAACTGGTCAGGTATGTCAGACGTTGCAAATGCAGTTCAAATACAAAGAGGTTTAGGGTCTTCTAAACTTGCTATTTCTTCTGTAGGTGGTACAGTAAATATTGTATCTAAAACTACAGAAAAACAAAAGGGAGGTTTCGTAAGATTTTTAGCAGGTAACGATAGTTATGCAAAAAGTACGATTAGTTATGATTCAGGTTTGAGTGATAAAGGTTGGGCTTTTTCAGTATTAGTTGATCACTGGCAAGCACACAGAAAGTATGCTATAGGTACAGCAGGACAAGGACAAAACTATATGTTTGCTGTAGGTTATAAGCCAAACGAAAAAAATTCATTTAACTTCTTATTAACTGGTGCGCCACAATGGCACGATCAAAACTTTTCACAAGACGTTGAGTTTTATGAAACGTACGGTGAGAAAGCTAATGCTAACACTGGTTTTTATGAAGGTGAGCGTTTTACAGAAAGACGTAACTATTATCACAAACCAGTAATGAATTTAAACTGGGATTTTGAGATTAGTGACAAATTAGATTTATCTACAGTACTATACGCATCATGGGGACGTGGAGGTGGAACAGGTAACTTAGGTAGAGGTCGTGTAAGAAATGAAGATATCACAGGAGACGAATTCGCTTTAGACGCTCAAGAAATTAATTTCGATGCTATAGAAATTAATAATATCGCTTCTGCAGATGCTAATGGAAATGGTAATTTTGGTGATTCTTATTTAAGAAGATCTTCTGTAAATAATCATAACTGGTACGGTATACTTTCTAGCTTAAGTTATGAAGCTAATGAAAATTGGGATTTTAATGTAGGTTTCGATATGCGTTTATACAGAGGTGATCACTTTAGACAATTAAACGAAACATTTGGTCTTAATGGTTATGAAGATAACTTTAGGACAGATCGTCCTGATGATTACGTAATCAGCGAAACTTTTGAAGCTAATCCATGGTCTGCATTATTTGATTATGCTGATGAAGGTCAAAGATATGACAGAGATTACTCTGAAAACATTAACTATTTAGGTGGTTTTGGTCAAGCAGAATACGCTAAGGATGGTCTTTCATTATTTGTTCAAGGGGCTGTATCTACACAATCTTATCAGAGAGAAGGACGTTTATCAGGTGTTGGTGATGGTTTAGGTAAATCTGATAAATTAAATAAAATAGGATATCAAGCAAAAGGTGGTGTTGGATATGAATTAAATGATAACCATACTATCTTTGCAAATGCAGGTTTCTTTTCTCGTCAGCCATTCTTAGATAATGTTTTTGCTAACATTCGTTATTCAAACGCATTGGTAGAACCAGAGGTTGAAAACGAAGAAGTTACTGGTCTTGAAGCCGGTTACCGTTTCAAAAACAATAATCTTAAAGTAAATGTAGATGTGTACCATACACAATGGGGAAATAGATTCTTAAGTTTTGGAACTAACCTTCCATTAGATGAATTTGGTATCTATAGATTTAATGATGTAACACAAATACACACTGGTGTAGAATTTGACGTTGAGTACCGCCCAGACTCTAGAGCCTGGAGTTTAAAAGGATATGGTTCTATTGGAAATTGGAAGTACGATAATGAGACTCCATTTAATCTTCAGAATGATGATACAGGTGAATTTATAGTAGAGAACGGAACATTAAACTTAACAGATGTTAAAGTTGGTAATGCTCCACAAACATCATTTGGTGTTGGTTTTAGAGCTGATATTTGTGAAGGTTTAAGTATAGATATGGATTACAACCTATATACAGACCTTTATGAGTTTGTAGATGTTGAAGAAGCTATTGATGCTGCTTTTGCTGGGCAAAATTTTGAATCTAAAAGATTGTCAGCTTACACTTTAGCTGATGCAGGTTTAACTTATAAATTTACTTTAGGTGATAATCCATTAACGTTTAGAGCTAACGTTTATAACGTATTTAACTCAGCTTATATTAGCCAAACAAATGCATTTGGTACATACTTAGGTCTTGGAAGAACGTTTAACGCAAGTTTACGTTACAACTTCTAATCTAACTTAGATTTTATATATAAAAAGAGCAGCCAATTGGCTGCTCTTTTTATGTTTAATAAATCCGTTTTTATTGCCAACTTACAGTTTCCATAATCTTTTTAATATCCTTTTTAAGATACTCTGAAGCAGGATAGATAGAATCATAATTTGGTTTCACATAAAAGTACAAAGAACCACTAAGAAAGTGATTGATGCTGTCTGTAACGTAGAACTGAGATTGTGAGGCTGCGTTCCCTCCAACTTCATAAAACATACCAAATACCTTTTCTTTTGGGTTTTCAAAGAAGTTGCTAGCTATTTCATCTGCCTTTACATTATGCTTTTGCGTTAAGTTCTGAGAATCACGTAAAAGACTATCTAAATTACCATTTTTAACTTCTTTATAAGTGAGATATATAGTTGCTTTTAATGAGGGATAATTTATATCTATACCTTTACTAGTGCCAGATAATTTAATAGATGATATCTGTTTTGATAAGTCGTTCTTTTCAAAAGAGAAAGGAAGCGGAGTGTTTGTTTTATTGTACGTAGCCGTAGGATACTCTAAGCGCAAATATGCTTTTGGTTTGGGTAATGTCTCGTCATTACAACTTAGCATTATCGCACAAAATATAGGTAGTATTACTTTTTTCATTCTTTTGTTTTGCCTAAAAGTGTCAATCTAATTTGTTTAAGGCGTTTGCGTTCCAAAGCCTCTACAGTAAAAACGTAATTTTTGAAATGTATTTTACTTCCTATTCGAGGAAAACCTCCTGAAATCTCTAAAACAAAGCCTGCAAGTGTTTCAGCCTCACCTTTTCTAGTTTCAAAATCTTCAACATCTTCATCTATGCCAACAATTTTATAAATATCTTTTAAAGGTGTTTTTCCTTCAAAACTATAATTACAATCATCAATTTTAGTATATACTAAATCATCATCATCATATTCGTCACTAATATCTCCAACAATTTCTTCGATGATGTCTTCTAAAGAGACTAATCCAGATGTACCACCATATTCATCAACAACAACAGCTAAATGCACTTTCCTAGTCTGAAATTCTACCATTAAATCATCTAATTTCTTATTTTCTGGTACAAAGAAAGGTTCGCGCAAAAGCGTTGTCCAGTTAAACGTCTTTTTATTTAGGTGTGGTAATAAATCTTTAACGTATAAGACCCCTTTAATAGCATCTATATTGTCTTCGTATACAGGTATTCTAGAATAACCGTTATGTATAATTTCTGCTATAATTTTTTCAAAAGGCGTATCAATATTTATCGCAAACAAATCCATTCTAGGTCGCATAACTTGTTTGGTGTCTGTATTTCCAAATGAAACGATACCTTGTAGTAGTTTTTGTTCTTCTTGAGTAGTGTCTTCATTATTGGTGAGTTTCAAGGCTTGAGATAGCTGATCTACACTAAGATTAGAACGTTGCTTACCGAAAGTACTATGAATTTTAATGGTAACAAAACGCATTGGTAAGCTTAAGGGAGAAAGTAAAAAGTCTAAAACCTTTAAAGGTCTTGACATTAAAGACGAAAACTTTACGCTATTTCTACTAGCGTAAATTTTGGGTATAATTTCTCCAAAGAGTAATATTAAGAAAGTTGCAGATACGACCTCTAATAGAAATCGGAGTAGAGCATTAGAAACACCATCAAAAATAGTTTCACCTATGAAAGCAAATAACAACACAACTGCAATATTTATAAAATTATTTGCAATTAATATGGTAGCTAATAATTTTTTAGGTCGTGCTAAAAGCTTAGCTATGATTTGAAGCGCTATAGATTTATTTTCTATTCCTTCGTCAATATCAGATTTAGTTAAAGAGAATAATGCGACTTCAGCACCAGAAATTAAGCCGGAACAGACAAGTAGTATAATAAGGAGTACAATACTTGTTATGAAAGACGTGTTGACTACTAATAAATTTAAAGCTAAAACCGTGGGTTCTGGGTCCAATATTATGTTAGATTTAATTATTTAGAATGGTAAATCATCATTCCCATCTGGCTCTGCATTATTCTGTATAGCCTGCTGTGGTTGAGAAGTAGTATTTGGTGTTTGTGATTGTGGTGCTGGTTGTTGATCATTTTTATTGGTTAAGAACGTAAAATCTGTACATTGAATTTCTGTAGAATAGCGCTCCATACCTTTATCATCAGTCCATTTTCTAGTTTTAATACGGCCTTCTATATATACTTTATCACCTTTTGTGAGGTATTTTTCACATATTTCAGCAGCTTTATTTCTAACAACAATATTATGCCATTCTGTATTAGAAACTTTCTCGTTAGTTTGTTTACTTGTGTAAGTTTCGTTGGTTGCTAAAGGGAATCTACCAACACAGTTCTTATCATCAAAATAATGCATTTTAACTTCATCTCCCAAGTGCCCAATTAGCATTACTTTATTTAATGTTCCTGACATAATAATCTTATTTTAATCTGTAAAGTTACAGTTTTATAATCACTACTTTAAAAGTAATAAAAAAATGTGATTCCTATAAATTTCCAAAATTAAATTCGTTAATAAAATCACTCATTAACACTGGTGTAGGATAGTTTTTAATATTTTCTATTTGAATAGCTTCTTTGGGTAACTTATCAATCTGTATGATCCAGAATTTAGTATGCAGGTGCTGATGCGATAGTTTATGAACTTTATCCGTTTCTTTATAAAGTGAATACTCAAATTTATTGTCTTTTAAAATAGTAGCATCTAAATCTAAAAGATGAAACTCGTCTATAGCTAAACTTTTAGAAGATTCAACCAAAGGGAATTGATATAAATTTTGCCAAATACCTTTACTAGTCCGCTTTTCAAAAAGTATATTTTTATGGCTATCTACACAAACTAGAAAGTTGAAATACTTAGTAGTAACCTTTGTTTTCTTCAATTTTACAGGCAGTTGGGTAACTAAGTTGTTTTGAAGTGATTTGCAACTCTTATTAAGTGGGCATACAATGCAGTAGGGATTCTTAGGTTTACATTGCGTAGCTCCAAATTCCATTATCGCTTGATTGAAAGTTGCAGGCGCTTTAGTATCAATTAAAGAAGTAGCCAATTCTTTAAACTCCTTTATGCCTTTAGTAGAATTTATAGGTGTGTCAATACCAAAGTAACGGGATAATACACGGTAAACATTACCATCTACAACAGCTGCAACTTCACCAAAAGCAATAGAAGCAATAGCACTAGCTGTATAATCTCCAACACCTTTTAACTTAATTAAATCCTTATAGTTATTAGGAAAAACACCATTAAGCTCAGACATAACATGCTTTGCAGTACCATGTAGGTTACGAGCTCTAGAGTAATAACCTAAGCCTTGCCATAGTTTTAAAACAGATTCTTCATTAGCATCAGCTAAATCTTGGATTTTGGGATAGGTAGTGATAAAAGCCTCGTAATACGGTAAACCTTGTTTAACTTGAGTTTGCTGTAAAATAATTTCAGAAAGCCATATATAATATGGATTCTTGGTTCGCCTCCAAGGCAGGTCTCGTTTATTATCTGAATACCAAGTGATTAGTTCTTTTGAGAAATCCATTAACTTTTTTAAAAGTTTAGACAAAATTAAATCTTTATCATCTTAAATTTTAATTAATTACGCTAGAAATATTGAAATTAAATTACCTATATTTGCATCCCTTAGAATTAATAGTAACCCCTAAAACTAATAACAATGACAAAAGCTGATTTGGTAGCAAAAATATCAGATAAATTAGGTATTGAAAAAGGTGATGTACAAGCTACAGTTGAAACCTTTATGGAAGAAGTAAAAACATCTTTAGAGAGCGGAGATAACGTATATTTAAGAGGTTTTGGAAGTTTCATTATTAAAACAAGAGCAGAAAAAACTGGTCGTAATATTTCAAAAAATACTACAATAAAAATACCAGCACACAACATACCAGCTTTTAAACCAGCTAAAGTATTTTTAGAAGGAGTAAAAACTAATGTTGAAGTAAACTAAAAGCATTTAAACAAAATATTAATTAAAAAGAATTATTTATTATGCCAAGTGGTAAGAAAAGAAAAAGACACAAGGTAGCGACGCACAAGCGTAAGAAACGTAGACGCGCTAATCGTCACAAGAAAAAATAAATTGTTAAAAGTAGTTTTTAAAGCTACTTTTTTCAGTTTTATAACAACGTTCTTTGATATAGAGTCAGGTGTATTTAATAGAGTACTCCTAGATTTGTTGGATACTACATCCTGTGTCAAATAATTTAGTAAAATCCATCTAACTCAATGAAGAGCTAGATATAAATTAACATCATGAACAAAGAATTAATCGTAAGATCGAGTTCAGATATTGTTGATTTTGCCTTATTAAAAGATGGAAAACTTATTGAATTACACAAAGATGAAGATGATAATGACTTTGCGGTTGGTGATATATTTATTGCCAAAATACGTAAAGTTATGCCAGGACTAAACGCTGCGTTTGTTAACGTAGGGTATGAGAAAGATGGTTTTTTACACTATCATGATCTTGGTCCTCAATTACCTTCACTTATAAAATTCATTAAGCGTGTAAGCACAGGGAAATTAAGAGATTACAATCTCAAAGACTTTCCTTTAGAAAAAGATTTAGATAAGCATGGCAAAATTGCAAATGCGATAAAATCTAATCAATCTATTTTAGTACAAGTAGTAAAAGAGCCTATTTCGACAAAAGGACCACGCATCAGTTCAGAATTGTCTATTGCTGGTAGATACATAGTTTTGGTACCTTTTTCTAATCGTATTTCAATTTCTCAAAAAATTGAATCGCAAGAAGAAAAAGACCGTTTAAAAAGACTAGTTAAAAGTATCACACCTAAAGGATTTGGTGTTATTATTCGTACTGTAGCAGAAGGCAAGAAAGTTGCCGAGCTAGATAGTGATTTACAGAATTTGCTGGGTCGATGGACAGCAATGTGTAAAAAATTGTACAAAGCACACCACCCAACTAAAGTATTGGGAGAAATGAATAAAGCATCCTCTATTTTAAGGGATATTTTTAATGATTCATTCTCTGGTATTGTAGTGGATGATGAAGAAATGTACATACAAGTAAAAGATTATGTGCAACAAATTGCACCAAACAAGGAGTCTATAGTAAAGCACTATAAAAATGGTCCTATTTTCGAAAAATTTGGCATAGAACGCCAAATTAAAACATCATTTGGTCGTACAGTGTCTATGGCACGAGGAGCTTATTTGGTTATAGAACATACCGAAGCACTTCATGTTGTAGATGTAAATAGTGGTAATCGCTCTAATAAAGAGAAAAACCAAGAAGATACGGCTTTAGAAGTTAATATGATATCAGCTCAAGAAATTGCCAGACAATTGCGTTTACGTGATATGGGAGGCATTATTGTTATTGATTTCATAGATATGGGACGCGCTGAAAATAGAAAAAAGCTTTACAATTATCTTAGAGATGAGATGAAAGACGACAAAGCAAAACACAAAATATTGCCGCCGAGTAAGTTTGGTTTAGTGCAAATAACCAGACAACGCGTTAGGCCAGAACGCAATATAAAAACAAAAGAAGATAATCCTAATGTTCTTGGAGATGAAATCGAAGCACCAATTAAAGTGGTGGAACGCATTAATCAAGAAATAGACCGAATCTTCAAAAAAGACTATAAAAAGATAACATTAAATACACATCCTTTTATAGCAGCCTTTTTAACCAAAGGGTTTCCATCACCACGTTCAAAATGGTTTTTTGAACACAAAAAATGGGTAAAAGTTTTACCTAGAGATGCTTACACATATCTTGAATACCATTTTTTCGATAAAGATGGTAACAAAATCAAATAATATCTATTAAAAAAAGCCCCTTTCATTTTTGAAAGGGGCTTTTTGTTTTTAAACAGGTTATTTTTTAAATTGCCTAGAAGGTAATATAAACACTTTTTCCCAAGAATATTTTCGTTTATAATAGACATTAATTTTTGGCATAAAGTAAATTTCTTTTTCACCTTCATATAGAAAATATACTAAAGCATATTTTTTGTTTATAGAATATATAGGTTTTGATATATGTATAAATTTATTGATTGTATCATTTCTCCATTCTATACTGTTATCATTTATATATTCAATTTCAGTATTCCAATTACTGTAAGTTGAAGTTTGTTTTTTGTAATTCTCATATTCATTTTTTGAAAAAACTATATTAACTATAGAATCTGATTGAATATCGTTAAACTTTATATATTTATCAAATCTATCAAGAACAAGTTCGTTAGAATTATTTTTATCTAAATAGAATATTTTATCACTCGATTTAGTTTTTATATCATTGACAATAACCTTTAATAAATCTCCTTCTCTATTATTACTAATTATATCTTTACAAGAATATGTTAAGACTACCATTAAAAGTAAAATTATAAATGTACTATTCTTCACACTTACTGCCTTTAGCGTCTGTATTTCCATTTTGTTCATTTTCTGCTATTGTTGAATATTCTGTTTGTTGTTCTGGAGTTAAATCTTGAAATGATTTAGTATTTTGATGGTGACCAATAACAAATTTTCTGCAGTATTGTTCTGTTGCCCCACTAATATTATTAGCCTGTGCAAATAAATAAATTGAATTAGTCATATCTTCTATGAAATCATTATAAACATCGTGCATTTCACTTTGTAAAATTTCCATTGTTAGTTCAGTAGAATTGTTTTCAAAATTCTCAAAAGCAACATTCATTTCAGTATAGCTAGGATAGGTTGTTAATAACTCACCTTTTATATAAAGGTAAATAAAGGTAAATAAAGTTAACATGAATAAGTTCGTGAGCAGTTGTTAAAGCCATAGATAAGTTGGTGGTATTTTCTAAATAAAAGTTGTCAAATCTTATATCTATAATTGTATTTTCACCTAGTATCATATCTGTAAGAGGTACAGTCAGAGCTATGCCATCTAATGTGTTAGGAAAATCTACATCAAAAAGTCTTAAGTTGTAATTATCATTACCAAAGAAAGCATTTGTTATTTTATTAGTAATTTCAGAATTTATATTAAAAAAAGCGCCTATTGTATTACTTTGACATAACTTATCCATGTCACTATATAACTGTTCAATTTCATATTCAAAAAGGCAATCATAATGATTATTTCCAATAGCAATACAATCACAAATCTCATCATTATAATCATTCATCAAACAGATTTCATAAGGGCTTAGTCCACAAATTCCATCTATATCATATTCTAAAAGTGATGGTGGTAAGTCGCACTCACCGCCTGGTGGTATAAAAGTAGAAACGGAAGGGTCATCATCATTTGGACTACTAGTGTCATTGGGAATATTACCATTACCGCCAGGATTATTATTGTTATTATTAGATCCTGACGACCCATCTGGATTGTCAATACTCTCATTTGACTCAACACAATAATACATTGGAATATAATCGTAATAACCTTCATTGTCGCACTCACCTACACATTGGTTTGGTAAATGACCAGGTGAAGCACACTGACATCGAATAGCGACTTCAACAATACTAACATAGACGTATCCAGTACAATCTTGAGGATAATATATACTCCCATTAGATGTTGACGTTGGTTCACTATATGAATTTGAACCTGCTCCTCCAATACCTCCGCCACCATCATGCGCAAATTCTTGTGTTATCTCCTCAACAACCCTTTTGGTTTGTATATCACCTTTATAGGCTTTGCTTTTATCATCTAACCAATCTTGTGTTGGCGTATATTTGGTAACAAACATACCAGACTCACCATTTTTATCTTCAACAGTAATGTTATAAAATTTAGTACTATCGGTAGACGGAAAAGCCATGCGCATAGTGTAAGATGTATAATTACCTAAAGTTACTTCTTTAATCTCATCTGTGTAAATAGTAACACCCAAAGTATCAATAGTAGATTTACCAAGTAGGTTATTTTCTGCCTTAGATAGTAACAACCCATCTAATTTATATTGGCTTTTTAATCTATTAAAAACATCACTAACATTATCGTAAGACACTGTTTTAATGGTTGGTGCGATTTGTTGCTCAGAGGTGTTTGTTTGTTTGTTCTTCTTTAACAAAACTATCGTCTTTGGTGCAAGCAAAATAAGTGGTTAACAATCCTAAACATAGGAGTGCAATTAAAAATTTGTTTTTCATAATTTATATAACGGTTTAATCAATAGTATTAGTTAAATCGCTATTAAGTATTCTTAGGAGGGAATGTTTAAAATTATAAATTTAAATTCCATTACAAAAATGATAGAGTGTTAAAGTTTGGACTAGATACAGTTTTATATTACGGTTTTCCCGTAATTATTAATTAAGGAAATTCAAATAAGTTATTGTTAAAAGCTAAGTATGCTAATGTATTAAGGCGCAGGATTAGGAATCTCAGCATGCACAGCATCTATACCTTTCAGTACATCATCTGATAATGTAATATTAACACTATCAATATTTTCTTCTAACTGCTTTAAACTTGTAGCACCAATAATATTACTCGTCATAAAAGGGCGGTCTGTTACAAAGGCCAAAGACATCTGTGCTAAAGTCATGTCATTGTCTTCTGCAATTTTAAGATAACGTTTTGTCGCTTCCGTGGCTTGTTCGCCACTATATCTTGCAAATCTTGGGAATAATTTTAGTCGTGCATTATCTGCTGCAGTTCCTTTTATATATTTACCAGACAACACACCAAATGCCATGGGCGAATAGGCAAGTAAACCTATGTTTTCTCTTATGGCAACTTCTGCCATATCACCTTCAAAAACTCGGTTTAATAATGAATATGCATTTTGTATGGTTAAAGCTCTTGGTAAATTGTGAACTCTAGATTCTTCTAAATAACGCATGGTTCCCCAAGCTTTTTCATTAGAAATACCAATCTGTCTTATTTTGCCAGATTTTACAATAGTATCTAAGTTGTGGAGTACTTCATTAAAATTATCGTCCCATTTATCATTTGGGTTATGCTTATAATCTCGTACTCCAAACGTATTTGTTTGGCGTTCTGGCCAATGTAGCTGGTATAAATCTATATAATCGGTTTGTAGTCGTTTAAGACTATGGTTTACCGCTTCGTGTAGTGCTTCTTTACTAAAACCAGTAGTTCTAATATGTGCTGTATAATCACCAGGACCAGCAATTTTTGTTGCTAAAACGACCTTGTCTCTATGACCAGTTTTAGTAAACCAATTGCCAATAATACGCTCTGTCTCTGCATAAGTTTCGGCAGTTGCAGGTACAGGATATAATTCTGCAACATCAAAAAAGTTAACCCCTTTGTCTAATGCTAAATCCATCTGAGCAAAACCTTCGTCTTGCGTGTTTTGGTTTCCCCAAGTCATGGTGCCAAGGCATATTTTACTAACTTTTATATCGGTGTGTGGTAGTGTAGTGTATTTCATAACATTGCCTGCGAAGGCAGGAATCTCTTTTATGGTTAAACAAATGTTTAAGACTTCTCGATAATGCTCGAAGTGATAATAATTAATATGTAAAAGTAAGAAGACCTCACAGGTTTCTAAAACCTGTAAGGTCTAAAAGTATGTTCAGATTCCTCAGTCGTCTTAAGTTTCTTAAATTTCATTTAATAATTTAGAAATCTCATCTAATTTAGGTGTTAAAATAACTTCAATACGTCTATTTTTTGCTTTTCCTTCTGAGGTGTCATTAGATCCTATTGGTGCAAACTCACCACGACCTGCAGCAGTTAAATTTTCAGGATTTATAGCACTATTTTCTCTAAGAATATTTACAATAGCAGTAGAACGTTTGGTAGACAAGTCCCAATTTCCGCTGAGTTGCGCATTACCTTTATAGGGAACATTGTCAGTATGACCTTCAATAAGAATTGCAATTTCAGGATTTTCCGCTAATACGCTACCTAATTGCTGAACGGCTTTACGACCTTCTGATCCAACAGACCAACTCCCAGACTGAAATAAAAGTTTATTTTCCATAGAAATGTAAACCTTGCCATTACGTTGTTCAACCGTTAGACCTTTGCCTTCAAAATTGGTTAATGCTTTAGAAATAGCATCTTTTAATGCTCGCATATTAGCGTCTTTAGCTGCAATAACATTTTCTAATTCGGCAACACGTTTAGAACGGTTATCAAGTTCATCTCTTAATTCTCCTAAGCGCTTATTTTCTGCTGTTAAAGCTTGTTCTTTTGCTTCAAGTTGTGCTAAAAGTTCTCTATTTTTCTTAGAATTCGCAGCAATTGAAGCAGAACTGTTTTCTTCTAATGCTTTGTAAGATGCTCTCAGGTTATCGAGATTGGTTTTTACCGCATTATAGTTAGTACTTAATTGAGATACGTCCCTTACTGCTTTGTCATATGAAGTTTGCAACTTATCTAAATCATTATTCAGCTTCGTATTGTCTTTAGAAAGGGATGCAACATCATCTGATAAACCACGATTCTCTTTTTTTAGATTGGCATATTTACCCTCTAGATCTGTGTATATTTTTTTTGAGACACACGAGGTTAAAAGCGAAAGTGTGAGTACTAATAAGGAAATTTTTTTTATCATAATTAATTTAATTATATACTATTATTATTGCTTTGATTGCCTATTGCAACTAAACATCGAGTTCTACTAAAATCGGACAATGATCGCTATGTACAGCTTCAGTGAGTATAACGCTCCGTTTTAGTTTTTCTTGTAATGGTTGGCTTACCATGGCATAATCTAAACGCCAACCTTTGTTATTTGCTCTAGAATTTGCTCTATAACTCCACCAGGAATATTCTTGACGTTCTGGATGTAAGTGTCTAAAACTATCTATAAAACCGCTATCTATAAAGTTGCTTAACCACTCACGTTCTTCAGGTAAAAACCCTGAAACACCTTTCATTTTTGGGTTATGGATATCTATGGCTTCATGACAGATGTTATAATCACCAACAACGACCAAATTCGGCTTTTCTTTCTGTAGATTATTTAAATACTCGTGAATTAAGTCCATGTATTCAAATTTGTGCTCTAATCTAGCACTATTGGTACCAGATGGCAAATACATGCTCATTACAGAAATAGCATCATAATCTACTCTAATATTTCTACCTTCGAAGTCCATAGATTCAATTCCTGTACCGAATTCTATATGATTTGGTTTTGTTTTACACAAAATAGCAACTCCGCTATAGCCTTTTTTTTGAGCACTAAACCAATAGTTGTAATGATAACCAGCTTCGTTAAATAAATTTAGATCTAGTTGCTCTTCCATAGCCTTAATTTCTTGAAGACAAATAACGTCTGGGTCTGTAGCTTTTAACCACGCGATAAAGCCCTTGTTTATGGCTGCTCTAATACCGTTAACGTTGTAAGAAATAATTTTCATAGTGTTGATTTCTAATTATTAGCTAAATTAAATAATACTGTACTTTTACACTATAATTTTATACTGCTTTTAACGATAAAATATTTCTTGCTTTAAGAAGTTATTATTCTACATGAATCGAGCTGTCTAAATATGTTTAATAGCGAACAGCATGTGACAATTTAAAAACAGTAAGTATTAACACATGAAACACGCTTTATTTTTTCTTTTAATTATAAGTTCTTTTTTTGGGTTTTCCCAAGAAAACTCTAGTAACTCTAGAAAGAAGCGTATAGCTGTTAAAGACTCCATACAGATTGACTCGGTAAGTATAAATCCTTCTAAGTTTATCGTTAAAACTAAAATGAATAAAGTCCTAGATTCTAGTCTTTACAGCATAGATTTTAAGACAGCCATTTTGAGATTTAAAAACTCAATAGAAATTGATTCTGTAGATATTGAATATTTACGATATCCAGAATTTTTCACCAAAATATACAAACAGTTAGATGATAGAGTGATAGTTGAAAATGCTCTTAGAGGTCAGCAATTATATAGATTAGAGAATTCTAATAAACAAAATGCATTTACACCCTTTGATGGGTTAACAACATCTGGAAGTATATCTAGAGGAGTTACAATTGGTAATAATCAAAACTCGGTTTTAAATAGTGAATTAGATTTACAGATTTCTGGTAAGTTGAGCGATAAAGTTTCATTAAGAGCCTCAATACAAGACGCCAATATCCCTTTGCAAGAAAGTGGTTACTCGCAACGATTAGACGAATTTGATCAAGTATTTATTGAGTTGTTTAGCGACAGTTGGAATATTAGAGCAGGAGATATAGATTTAGTTAATACCAAAAGCTACTTCGCAAATTTCACCAAACGAGTACAAGGCTTGTTAGTTAATGCTAATTTGAGCGATGAAACTACAGTTTTTGCCTCTGGTGCTTTAGTGAGAGGACAGTTTACAACAACACAGTTTACAGCACAAGAAGGAAACCAAGGGCCTTATAAATTAATCGGTCCAAATAACGAATTGTTTGTACTTGTTGTTTCGGGCAGTGAAACGGTTTACGTAAATGGCGTGCCTTTAGAGCGCGGTGAGAACCGAGATTATATTATAGATTATAATGCTGGTGAGATCATTTTTAATTCAACATTTCCTATTACTTCCGAAATGCGAATTACAGTAGATTATCAATTTAGCGAACGTAATTATTCACGATTCACAGTATTTGGTGGTGCAAATTATAGTACTGAAAAACTAAGTTTAAACGTTTCTATATACTCTGAGAGTGATGCAAAAAACCAACCTTTACAACAAAATTTATCTACTGAGCAAACGCAGATTTTAGCAGATGCTGGTGATGATTTAAGTTTAATGGTGGCTCCATCAGCAACGTTAGAGTCGTTTTCTGAAAACAGAATATTATACAGAAAAGAGTTTATTGGTGCTGAAGAAATCTTTGTATTTTCAAGCAATCCTGATGATGAATTGTTTAGTGTTAGATTCACGCTAGTTGGAGTTAACCAAGGAAACTATATACTTAGTAATACAAACGCTATTAATAATATTTTTGAATATATAGCACCAATCGCTGGTATCCCTCAAGGTGATTACGAACCTTTGGTGCAATTGGTTGCGCCAGAACGTTTACAGGTTGCCGTGCTTAACGGAACTTACAGACCTAGTGACAAAACAGATGTATTTTTTGAGTTGGCTGGTAGTAAAAATGATGCTAATTTATTTTCAGCCATAGATGATGATGATAACGATGGCTTTGCTGGTAAACTAAGAATTAATCAAAAATTAATAAAATCTGATAGCCTTTGGAATTTATCCGCATTGTTAGATACTGATTTTATCCAAAAAGATTTTAGAACTATTCAGCGTTTATATCGAGCAGAATTTAATAGAGATTGGAACTTAGATAACACAGAAAACAATCAAGGGAATTTAAACTTTGGAAATCAACTATTATTGACTTCTGGCTTGCAATTATCACATTCAAAAAAAGGAACCGCTTCTTATAATTTCGAATATTTAGATTATGCTGAAAACTTTAATGGAAACAGACATAATATTACAGCGAATTTACGCCTAGGTGATTTTAGTGTGTTTTCAAATTCTAGTTTTTTAAATAGTGAAAGTACTATAAACCGTTCTAAATTCTTAAGATCTTTTAATCGGGTAGTTTATGGAAAAGGTAATAAATGGGCAGGTACTAAATTTGCTATAGAAGATAACGAGCAAGTTGTTATTGCTACAGATTCTTTAACACTGTTAAGTCAAAAATTTATAGCTTATGAAGCTTTTGTTGGTATTGGCGATAGTACAAAAGTATTTGCAGAAGTCGGTTATATAAAACGTTTTAATGATAGTTTACGTAGTAATCGGATAGAACGCGTTAACAGTTCTAATACCTATTATTTAAAATCGCGATTGGTCCAAAATAAAGGCACAAACCTGCAATTATTTGTGAATTACAGAGATTTAAAAGCCGAAGATGAAACAACTCAAAACGAGCAAAGTTTAAATAGCCGTTTAAATTATAATCAGAAACTATTCAATAATCTTATTATTTGGAATACAAGTTTTGAAACTAATTCTGGGACCTTGCCACAACAAGATTTTACTTACGTAGAAGTCGAAGCAGGTCAAGGCACATATACATGGATAGATTATAACGAAAACGGTATACAAGAGCTTAATGAGTTTGAAATAGCTCAGTTTGCAGATCAAGGAAGTTATATACGCGTCTTATTGCCTAATCAGGTTTTTGTGAGAACGCATCAGAATCGTTTGAGTCAAACGTTAACTTTTAATCCACAACAATGGAGCACTTCTAAAAATAAGACTAAAAAGTTTTTCTCTCATTTTTATAATCAATCTTCATATTTAATTGATAGAAAAATAAGACGCGAAGGCAATAATTTTAACTTAAACCCATTTAAAGATGATGAAGAAAATCAGTTAGCCTTAAACAATAGCGTACGAAATGTTTTGTTTTATAATAGAGGGAAGCAACGGTATACAACATCATATACGTTTTTAACCAACACAAGTCGTAACCTATTATCTATTGGTTTTCAGGAAAATAAATTAAGAAGTCATCAATTTAATTTTAATCATAAATTTGCTACAAATTGGTTAGCTAATGCGTTAATAAGTTTTGGGAATGACGAAAGTATTAGTGAAAATTTCACCAACCGTAACTATAATATTGACGAGGTGAGGTTTCTACCTAAACTGTCTTATATTTTTAATGAAAATGCGCAGTTTGATGTCTTTTATCAATATACGACAAAGGATAATACTATAGCAAGTTTAGAGTCGTTGTCACAGAGTAATTATGGTATATCTTTTACGTATAACAAAGCACAAAAAATTGCATTGACAGGCGAATTCAACTTTTTTCAGAATCAGTTTGAAGGTGACACAAATAGTCCTGTGGCTTTTCAGATTTTAGAAGGTTTACAACCAGGAAAAAACTTTACTTGGAGTTTGTTGGCACAAAAAAAATTAACAAAATTTTTAGATCTAAATCTCAATTATTTTGGAAGAAAGACAGAAACCTCTAAAACCATTCATACAGGGACGGTTCAGTTGAAAGCTTATTTTTAAAAATTATGTTAATTCTTACGCAACCTTTTGGTTTATATTACATCTACATGTTATAATTATTTGTAGAAACTATTAATCAATCAGAAAAAACCAATATGAAAAAATTAATTTTAGCCGTTATACTTTTAAATATAACATTTGTTATCAATGCACAAGAGGATAACGATGAAGAAACCAAAGGGATATTTGATAGAAAGCATGAGGTAAGACTTGGAGCTGTTAAGCTTCTATCTGGCGGAATTTTTGAAGGCTCGTATGAATATATTTTAGACAGCAACCAAGGGTTTGGTGCTTATGTCTTAGTTAATTTTGATTCTGGAAATGATTGGTTTGAAAAATACTCTTTAACACCATACTACAGAATGTATTTTCAAACAAATGAAGATTATGGCGCAAAAGGCTTTTTCGTAGAGGGTTTTACCTCATTTTTCACTAGTGATTTTAACATTGAAGACTCTTTTTTTGGAGAAGATAATAACGAAGACGTTTTTGATATATCAGTTGGTCTTTCATTAGGTAAAAAATGGATAAATACTTCTGGTTTTGTTTTTGAGATTAAATTTGGGGCTGGTCGAAATTTATTAGGAAATGCGGACTCTGACGTAATAATAAAAGGCGATTTCTATATAGGTTATAGATTCTAAATCAGCTTTTTAAATAACAAAACGCCCAAACTTAATGTTTGGGCGTTTTGTTATTACTAATATTTCTGATTGCTCAGAGATTTGATTATTGCATGCGCATTAACCAATGCTTTACATCAACTTCAGCCTTAATAATTGCTTTTAAATCTTCAATTTTAACACGTTTTTGTTCCATTGTGTCTCTATGCCTAATGGTAACAGTATTATTTTCTAATGTTTCATGATCTACGGTAATGCAAAATGGAGTACCGTTAGCATCTTGTCTTCTGTAGCGTTTTCCAACAGCATCTTTTTCGTCATAAAAGACATTAAAATCCCATTTTAAGTCTTCTATAATTTCTTTTGCAACTTCTGGTAAACCATCTTTTTTAACAAGTGGGAATACGGCTGCTTTGGTTGGTGCTAAAACAGCTGGTAATTTTAAAACGGTGCGTGTTGTATTGTTTTCTAATTCTTCTTCAACTAAAGAATTCGAGAATACAGCCAAAAACATACGGTCTAAACCAATCGATGTTTCTAAAACATAAGGGGTATAGCTAGCATTCTCTTCATGATCAAAATACTGTAGTTTTTTACCAGAAAATTCCTGATGTTGCTTAAGATCGAAATCTGTACGCGAGTGAATCCCTTCTAATTCTTTAAACCCGAATGGGAAATTAAACTCAATATCTGTTGCAGCATCTGCATAATGTGCTAATTTTTCATGATCGTGAAAACGGTAATTGTCTTTACCTAAGCCTAGAGAATTGTGCCATTTCATTCGTGCCTCTTTCCAATACTCAAACCATTCTTTCTGTGTGCCTGGTTTAATGAAAAATTGCATTTCCATTTGTTCAAACTCACGCATTCTAAAAATAAATTGTCTAGCGACAATCTCATTTCTAAACGCTTTACCAGTTTGCGCAATACCAAAAGGAATCTTCATACGTCCAGTCTTTTGAACGTTTAAGAAATTTACGAATATACCTTGTGCTGTTTCTGGTCTTAAATATAAATCCATTGCAGATTCTGCAGAAGCACCTAGTTTAGTGCCAAACATAAGGTTAAATTGCTTCACGTCTGTCCAATTACGACTTCCTGTTAAAGGGTCTGCAATTTCAAGTTCTTCAATTAAAGCTTTAACATCAGCTAAATCTTCTTTTTCTAAAGATTGACCTAAACGCTTCAAAATAGTGTCTATTTTCTCTTGGTAACCAAGGACGCGTCCGTTGGTAGAAACAAATTCGGCTTTATTAAAGCTGTCACCAAAGCGTTTTTGTGCTTTAGCAACTTCTTTATTTATTTTACCTTCAATTTTTAAGCAATAGTCTTCGACTAAAACATCTGCTCTGTAGCGCTTTTTAGAATCCTTATTATCAATTAAAGGATCGCTAAATGCATCTACGTGCCCAGAAGCTTTCCATGTTGTTGGATGCATAAAAATTGCAGTATCTATACCCACAATATTTTCGTGCATTTGTACCATGGCTTTCCACCAATAGTCACGTATGTTTTTCTTTAGTTCAGCTCCATTTTGTGCGTAATCATAAACAGCACTTAAGCCATCATAGATTTCACTACTCTGAAACACGTAACCATACTCCTTTGCGTGAGAGATTACCTTTTTAAATTTATCGTCATTTGCCATGATGCAAAAATAAAAAACCGCTCTGATTAACAGGGCGGTTTTTAAAAAATTATACGGAAAGGTTTATTTTAATTCTATGCTGGTACTACCCAGTTTTCTATTTTTATGAAAAACGGTGATAAAATAACGCCCTTTAGCAAGTGGTCTATCATCCTTGTAAGTAGCAACAGTTATACAAATATTAAGATTATTGTTGTCAAAATTTACGACTTCTTTCTTGCTATAAATGAGAGAGCTATTTCCGAAGAAAATTTCTCCTTTATCTGAAATGATATTATTATTAGGACTTACAATTTGAATATAAAGCTCTTTATCTCCTTTTTCGGTTAAAGGATTTTCAGCTAAAGCGATACAAACATCAATTGCATTAGCTTTTCTAGCTCGCGTTGTTGCTTTTCTTTTATTGTTATTAATCTTAAAAGCTTCTGCTGTAACACCACTTATTTTTAAAATTGAAGCATTATCAATAGTTTTGTTTAAGCTATCATTGGTTTCTTCTAAAGCACCAATGGCTAGAGATTTTTTTTCTATTGTATTGAGTGCATAGCGTTTTTCTTTTTTCAGCTTAGCATTTGCCAAATTCAGAGAATCTATTGCGCTAAGAAGAATCTTACTCTTAGATTTTAAAATTATAAGTTGATCTTTAAACTTGGTGATAATTGATAAATCACTATTTAATAATCTTAGAGAATCTAAAACTGTTTTAGTTTCTAACTTTGCTAATTGCAAATCTGATGCTATAAGATTATAATCTTCGCTTAGATCGTCGTAACTGGTTAACATTTCTGATAGCTCTTTTTCTATCAAAAACTTTTCTTGTTTTAAGAATTCCTCATAGGATTTAATGGACTTATAATTAGTAAAACTAAAAATTCCTAAAACAGTTAATACAATTAACAATGAACTTATAATTAATCTATAGTTAAATAATTGAGGGTTAACTATCATAATTAATTTCTTAATTTGTAACGAAATTAGAGGTAATCTATCTTTAAACTTATTTTATTCGATTAAATGGTAAAAAATTTGTTGAATCTATTCTTTCCCAAGATTTGTGAAGCATGCAGTAATATGTTGATTGACAATGAACTGATTTTATGCACATTTTGTAGACATCAGCTGCCTGTGACTAATTTTCATTTTGATGATTCTGAAGCAGTCAAAAATGTGGTTTACGGACGTGTTAAATTAGAACATGCAACAGCATTATTGCATTTTTCTAAAAAAGGAATTGTACAAGAGTTACTTCACAATTTAAAATATAGAGGCCATGAACATATTGGTGAATTTTTTGGCAAATGGCTAGGGGCAGAATTAAGTACTATAAAGGCTTATAAATCTATAGATGTTGTTATTCCTGTTCCGCTTTATAAGTCTAGACTTCGCAAACGCGGTTATAATCAAGTTGCTAAGTTTGGAAAAGAAATTGCAGACTCAATAAATGCAGATTATATAGATACCGTTTTAGTAAAAGACAAAGCAACGAAGACGCAAGTGTTTAAAGGGCGTTTAAAAAGATGGAATGACGATGGAGCATTATTTAGTATTGCAGAAAATGAATCCTTAAAAGGCAAACATATTTTATTAGTTGATGATATTATTACAACAGGTGCCACTGCAGAAAACTGTGCCACAGAATTATTAAAGATTAATAATATTAAGTTAAGTTTTGCTACTATGGCAATAGCCGATTGATTTATACGTTTGCTTTGCGTATAGTTAATTATATTGTTTCTTTGTGTTAAATTATTTTTTAGTAAATGCGTTTATCTCCAATACGAACTTTAAGTATTTTTATTTTCATAATCGCGCTAGTAGGTTGTGCAAATCGTGGTACACCTTCTGGAGGAGAAATTGATATTGAACCTCCTTTTATAGAAAAATCTACTCCAGAGAATTTTTCGACAAATTTTCAGGGTGAAGAAATAATTATTATTTTTAATGAGTACATTAAAATTAAAGATATAAGAAAGCAACTTATTATCTCTCCTCCAATGGATACGGCTCCAGTTATTTATCCTGCTGGTGGTGCAAGTAAATATGTCTCCATAAGAATAAAAGATACTTTAGAAGCCAACACAACCTACGCGTTTAATTTTGGACAAAGTATAGTTGACAATAATGAGGAGAATCCATTTTCCTATTTCCGATATGTATTTTCTACAGGCACTACTATAGATTCACTATCTGTTAAAGGAATTGTTGTAGATGCCTTAAAACAAAACCCAGACACCTTTGTTTCTGTAATGTTGTATGAGGTAGATTCTACATATTCAGATTCTATTGTTTATAAGGATAAGCCAAGGTATATAACGAATACATTAGATAGTCTTACAACCTTTAGTATAGATAATATTAAAGCCGGAACCTATAAATTATTGGCTCTAAAAGATAAAAATAGTAATTATCTGTTTAATCAGAAAAATGATAAAATTGCTTTTAATGAAGGTTTTATAACAGTTCCTAAAGACACCACATATAGTTTAAAAATGTTTAGCGAAGACGTAAACTTTAAAGCTATAAAGCCAAAACAAGAAAGTGAAACTAAAATTATCTTTCCTTATGAAGGTGATTATAAAGATATGCGAATTAAGATCTTAGGTGATACACCTGAAGATTATAACTTTAGAATTACAAAGGTGCAAGATAAGGACACTTTAAATTATTGGTACAGGCCAAATTTAGAGGCAGACTCAACGCTGTTTGTTGTTACAAATAAAGCATACAGTGATACACTAAAACACCGTTACAGAAAGATAAAGCCAGATTCATTAGTATTAAGTAAAGTGGTTTCAGGCTCTATAAATTTTGATGAAGATTTTACGCTAGAAGCAAATATTCCTTTAAAGAAAATTGACACGTCTAAAATAAAACTAACCGATAGCGATACTTTACGAATACCCTATAAAGTTGAGTATGATTCTATCTCAAATCGTTATAAGTTTCCTGTTAAGAAAGAAGAATCACAGCAGTATACATTTAAAATTTTCCCTGGTGCATTCACCGATTTTTATGATACTGAAAATAAGGATACTTTAAATTTTGGATTTAGAACAAAGCGAAAGTCTGAATATGGTAATGTTAGAGTTAATATACGAAATGCTAAATTTCCGATGTTAGTGCAGTTAATTAATAAAAATGGTGGTGTTGATTACGAGCGGTATGCAACAGAATCACCTATTGTAGATTTTACAGATGTGGTTCCAAAACTATACAGATTAAGAGTTGTTTTTGATGCTAATGCAAATGGTAAATATGATACTGGTAATTATCTGCTTGGCCTACAGCCAGAGCGGGTTAGTTATGCAAAAGAGATGGATGAAGTAAGGTCTAATTTTGATCAGATTGTTGAGTTTATTCTTCTAGATTAAACAGATCTCTATCGTTAAGAAAATTTAATTTCTCTCTGTACTTTTTTATAAATTCTTTTTCTAAAACAACAATTTCTGTAGCTTCTTTATTTTCTGTAATTGTGTCTATCCTGTGTCCTAAAACATCATAAGCAGCCGAATGTCCAGAATATTCGTAATTGTTACCATCTAAACCAACTCTGTTTACGCCAATACAATAACTCATGTTTTCTATAGCGCGTGATTTTAAAAGTACATCCCAAGCAGTAATGCGTGCTTTTGGCCAATTGGCAACATAAAGTAAAAGGTCGTAATCTTCGACGTTTCTTGCCCAAACAGGGAAACGAAGGTCGTAACAAATGAGCGGACAAATTTTCCAGCCCTTATAATCAAAAACTACTTTTTTTGTTCCTGCGGTATATACCTTATGTTCACCAACTAAAGTAAAGGTATGGCGTTTGTCATATTGCGTAATTTTACCGGATGGTTCTGCACAAACTAAGCGATTATAATATTTGTCGTCCTCTGTAATAACTAAACTCCCGATTATTGCTGCTTGCTTTTCTGCTGCTTTCTTCTTTAGCCAAATTAAGGTTGGGCCATTCATGCTTTCTGCAACAGCAATAGCATTCATTGTAAAGCCAGATGTAAACATTTCTGGTAAAATAATAAGATCAACACCAACAGAAATAGCACTGATTTTATCGTTTAATAAGCGTCTGTTTTCTATTGGGTTTTCCCAAATTAAATGTGTTTGAACTAAGGCAACCGTTAGGGAATTACTCATTTGTTTATAATTTACGTTTTTTCTTTTTCAACTTTTTAAGCAAATGATGTTAATGATAAACTCAAGAATAAAAGAACAATATAATATTTCATGTTATATAAATTTTAGTTCTATTATTTGACACAGAAATGTGCAAAAAGTAACTTAAATTTTACATAATATTTCTGCAGCTTTAACTAAAGTTTCATCAGTCTTTGCAAAACAAAATCTAAGGACGTTATCGTCTTTCCCCTTTTTATTAAAAACAGAAAGTGGAATAGAGGCAATGCCAAACTCTTTCGTTAATCGTTTTGCAAAATCGACATCGTACTCATCTGTAATAGCTGTATAATCTAAAACCTGAAAATAACTGCCTTGCGATGGTTTAAATTTAAATCGAGATTCTGAAATCAGGCTTAAAAATAAATCACGTTTTTGTTGAAAGAAGGAATTTAAACTCAGATAAGTTTCAGCATCTTGCATATAATCGGCAATCCCTTTTTGTGATGGATGATGTACCGAAAAGACATTAAACTGATGCACTTTTCTAAACTCAGACATTAAATGTTCTGGCGCACAACAATAGCCAATTTTCCAACCTGTGTTATGAAATGTTTTGCCAAAGGAAGCAGTTATGAAACTGCGTTGTTTTAAATCTTCAAATAAGCACGCGCTTTGATGTTGCTCTCCATCAAACACAATATGCTCATAAACTTCATCACTTAACACTATAATATTTGTGTCTTTAGTTATTTTTTGAAGTTGCAACATAGCGTCTTTAGACCAAATTGTTCCGCTAGGATTATGAGGTGAATTAATGATAATCATTTTGGTCTTAGGAGTTATCTTTGAAGCAACGTCTTCCCATTCGACTTTATAATCTGGTGCAGATAACTGAATAGGGATTACGGTTCCGCCATTTACTTTAACAGAAGGCTCATAGCAGTCGTAAGCAGGTTTAAAGATTATGACTTCGTCATTTTGTCTTATAAATGCTGAAATAATGGTATAAATAGCTTGCGTTGCACCAGCAGTCACTGTAATTTCTTTTTCAGTATGATAGGTGCTTTTATACAATAACTGATATTTATTAGAAATTGCTAGTCGCAAATCTAAATTCCCAGCCATTGGTGCGTATTGGTTGTAACCATTATTCATGGCTCTACTCACAAAATCATTTAGCTTTTGAGAACTCGGATAATTAGGAAAGCCTTGAGATAAGTTTAGCGCTTTGTGCTCGTTTGCTAAAGCACTCATTACTGTGAAAATTGTGGTACCGACGTTTGGTAGTTTAGATTGGTGTTGCATAATGTAAAGATAAAGACTTCTCGATAGAATTCCTTATACCTATTTATCAGTTCGAGTGAAATTCTTTTTAGAGTTTTGTGTCGAGAACTACTTCAAGATACTCCTAACAATTTTTAAATGATGTGTTGTATGCGCATCCAAAAAACGAACAACTCTAGATGTGTTGACATTACCAAACATAGGATGTTTAAAGTAAGCATTTTTATCTAACGTTGGTATTGTTTTTATATGTTGTCTGGCTTCGGCTAATTGTGTTTTAATGTCCTCTACGAGAATAATCTCAGATGGCATTACATGTTTTGGTGCTTTTGCTTTACCACGTGGAATATACTTTAGAGCGAAAATAATGCGACCTATAAATGAAAAATTATTTTCATAAGTACTTGGGTCAGATTTCTGCATGTTGCTTACAACGGCATTAAAAACTTTTAAACTGTGATCTAAATGCCAAGCAACATTAACTTTAGAAATAGTAATATTTGTAGCTTCACTATGCTGAATGTAATCTTCGATTTGGTTTAGTGAATTTTGTAAAACTGTAATGTTTGAGGCTTTCATTTAAATTTGTTTATTGAAAGGTAATTGAAAATATTAAATCCCAAACACAAGTGCTTGGGATTTAATATTTTCAATTTCTACTAATAGATTCTTGCCTTCGCAAGAATTTATTAGTACCTGTAATGCTCAGGCTTATAAGGACCTTCAACTGTTACACCAATATAATCTGCTTGGTAATCTATGAGCTCTGTAAGTTCAACACCAATTTTTTCTAGGTGTAATTTTGCTACTTTCTCATCTAATATTTTCGGTAGCATATATACGTCATTTTTATATGCCGCACTGTTTTTCCAAAGTTCAATCTGTGCTAAAGTTTGGTTTGTAAAAGAGTTACTCATAACAAAACTTGGGTGACCGGTTGCACAACCTAAGTTTACTAAACGGCCTTCAGCTAAAAGAATGATATCTTTACCATCAATGGTATACTTATCTACTTGTGGCTTAATAGTGTCTTTTGTATGACCATGTTTCTCGTTTAACCAACCTACTTGAATTTCGTTATCAAAATGACCAATATTAGCAACAATAACTTTGTCTTTCATTGCTTCGAAATGCTCAGCTCTGACAATATCTTTATTTCCTGTTGTAGTAATTACGATATCGCTATTACCAATTACAGTTTCTAATTTTTTTACTTCAAAACCATCCATTGCAGCTTGTAAAGCACAAATAGGATCAATTTCAGTTACTGTTACAATACTTCCTGCACCTTTAAAAGAAGCAGCAGTACCTTTACCAACATCACCATAACCACAAACAGTTACTCGTTTACCAGCTAACATTGTATCTGTTGCACGACGAATTGCATCGACTGCAGATTCTTTACAACCGTATTTGTTATCAAATTTCGATTTAGTTACAGAGTCGTTAACATTAATTGCCGGCATTGTTAATGTACCATTTTTAACACGCTCGTATAATCTGTGTACTCCTGTTGTCGTTTCTTCAGACAATCCTTTAATACCTTCAGATAATTCTGGGAAACGGTCTAAAACCATATTAGTTAAATCACCACCATCATCTAAAATCATGTTTAGAGGTTGTCTGTCTTCACCGAAAAATAAGGTTTGCTCAATACACCAGTCAAATTCTTCTTCGGTCATATCTTTCCAAGCATAAACAGCAGTTCCTGCTTCAGCAATTGCGGCTGCAGCCTGATCCTGAGTAGAAAAGATGTTACAAGAACTCCAAGTTACTTCAGCACCAAGTGCTTGTAGCGTTTCAATTAAAACTGCAGTCTGAATCGTCATGTGTAAACAACCAGCAATACGAGCTCCTTTAAGAGGTTGCTCATTTTTATACTCTTCACGTAAACTCATTAAGCCTGGCATTTCTGCTTCAGCTAAATTAATTTCTTTTCTTCCCCAAGCCGCAAGCGACATATCTTTTACCTTATTAGGTACGTAAGTAACGGTTTTAGTACTCATACTTTTATTTTTCTTAATTCTTATAAAATGAAACACCTTTGGGATTTAGCACTTAAAATGGTTAAATTCGCTAATCAAAATGCATTATATGCCTTAGGCAGCGCAAAGATAATCAATAACATTCAGAATATTAAATGCCACTCTATAAATCCATTATTGTAAACTCACAAACTACTGTTAAAATCTGGAAGATTGAAGAGTCTTACCCAGTGTTGTTGAAACCTTTAGATTTAAAACCTGAAAGTTTAGAGCGTGTTTTAGATATGAAAAGCGAGTTACATCAGCGCGGGTTTTTAAGTGTCCGTCATTTATTGAGAGAATTTGGTTACACAGACCAAGATTTATTTTACGATGAAAACGGAAAACCACACTTAAAGGGTGGTAAGCATATTTCAATAACACATTCATTTACATTTTCTGGAGTCATTATTAGCGATAAAGATGTTGGTATTGATATTGAAATGCAACGTGATAAAATCGGAATTATAGCTAAGAAATTTGTAGAGTACGAATTTGAGTATTTAGATACTAATGCTGAAGATTACATTCGGAAATTAACCGTGATTTGGGGAATTAAAGAATCGCTTTACAAATTATTTGCTACGCCAGGTATGTTATTTAAAGAACATTTTTTAGTGATTCCGTTTATGCTCAAAGATAAAGAAACTGTAGCGTGGATAGATTGTGAAGACAGAAAACACAGATACAAAACCGCCTTTTTAGAGTTTGAAGGGTTTACATGTGCTTATGTAGTTCCGTAATGAATAGCATTTATAAAAATATAGTTTCTGCATTGGCAAAAAATAAAAAGTTATTGGCAGTTTTAATCGATCCAGATAAGATGAAGCTTCAAGCTGTTTCAGGTTTTATTCCTAAAGTGAATCAATCCATTGCAACGCATATTTTTGTTGGAGGTAGTGAGGTTGACGAAGGCTGCACTGAATCTTTAGTTATTGAAATTAAAAAGTATACTGATTTACCAGTTATTTTATTCCCTGGAGATGTTATTCAGATTACAGATAAAGCAGATGGCATTTTGTTCCTTTCATTAATTTCAGGTCGAAATCCTGACTATTTAATTGGTAAACATGTCGAAGCTGTTTCAAGATTAAAAGATTCAAAATTAGAAGTGATTCCAACAGGCTATATGTTAATTGAAAATGGAAAGGAAACGTCTGTGGAACGTGTTAGCCAAACTAAACCAATAAAAAGAAATCAGCTTCAATACATAATAGACACCTCAAAAGCAGGTGAATTACTAGGCATGAAACTTATGTATCTCGAAGCAGGAAGTGGAGCAACACATCCTATAGAATCCGAAATTATTTCTAAAGTAAAACAAGGTTTAGAAATTCCGTTAATTGTTGGTGGTGGTATAAGAAGTAAAACCGAACTAGAATCTGCTTACAAGGCAGGAGCAGATTTAGTGGTTATTGGAACAGCTTTTGAGCAGGATGTAACGTTTTTTGACAATTTGAGTAAGTGAATTGTTATGCTGAATTTTTTCTCAGCAGTTTATGAATAGAATACTAATTAAAAAGAATACCGTTTTTGCGGCAACTAAGATGAACATATCAGTAGATTTAACTTTATCACCATTGCTAGATGATTATGAAAAGCATGTTATCAATTTTATTAAACAGCTTAGGGCTTCAGACTTTACCGTATTAGAAAACCCTTTAAGCACACAGATTTATGGGGATTATGATAAATTAATGCCATTTTTAACGCAAGAAATTAAACGTTCATTTGATGCTGTAGATATTTCAGTATTACAAATGAAGATTGTAAAGACAGACAGAAGCAATTATGAGCCAAATTTTTGATTTTCTCTTTGGGCAGTATTCAGACTACCAAACAGCAGATATTGTTCTAGAAATCGTTGCGGTTATATTCGGTTTCTTATCGGTTTGGTTTTCTAAACAGAATAAAATTTTGGTATTTCCAACAGGGATGATAAGTACAGTTATCTATGTGTATTTATTGTTAAAATGGGAATTGTTAGGTGATATGATGATTAATGCCTATTATTTTATAATGAGTGTTTATGGCTGGTACATATGGACGCGTAAATTAGATGATACACACGCCACACCAATATCTAGAACCAACTTAAAAGAGAAAAAGATAAGTGTAGTTATATTTTTTGCGACGCTTTTATTTGTCTTTGTTGTCTATAATGCTTTTGATAAATGGACAAATTGGGTGGCTTATGTAGACACCATTACAACAGCTATCTTTTTTGTAGGTATGTGGCTCATGGCTAAGCGTAAAATAGAAAATTGGATATTTTGGATTATTGGAGATATTATATCTGTACCGTTATATTTGTATAAAGGATTTACATTCACAAGTTTTCAATATTTAGGATTTACATTTATTGCCATTTTTGGTTATTTAGCATGGAAGAAGCACTTAAACAACAACCCTCAAACTGCATAAAAGTAGTTCTGTTTGGACCCGAATCTACAGGTAAGACAACCTTATCTCGGCAGTTAGCTAGGCATTACAATTCTGTTTGGGTGCGAGAATATGCACGCGAATATCTGCAAGATAAATGGAATAATGAACGAAAAACATGTGAGCCAAAAGATTTACTCCCAATTGCAAAAGGACAAATGGATTTAGAGAATAAGTTGGCTAAAAAAACAAACTCAGTTTTGATTTGTGACACAGACTTACTTGAAACTAAAATATACAGTGAAGCTTATTATTCAGGAACATGTGACCCGATTTTAGAAGCATATGCTCTAGAAAATTCTTACGACCTTTATTTTTTAACTTATATTGACACCCCATGGGAAGCTGACGATTTAAGAGATAAGCCACATGAACGAGAACGTATGTTTAAGGCTTTTGAAACAGCACTAGAAACTTATAAAAAACCTTATATTTTGTTAAAAGGTAATAAACAAGAACGTCTTAAATTGGCTATTGAGCATATTGATAATTTATTACAAAAGAAGACATGAGTTTTACAAAAAAAGATATAAAACAAATAGAATCTAAAGGATTAACGGTTAAAGCCGTTGAGTATCAAATCTCACTATTTAAAACAGGAATTCCTTTTTCAAATATCGCTGAAGCAGCTACAGTCAAAGATGGTATCATAACTTTGGATGATACATTAACTGAAGGTTTAGTGTCTTATTTTGATAAACATAAAGATAATCTAAAACTGTTAAAGTTTGTTCCGGCTTCTGGTGCAGCAACGCGAATGTTTAAGTTTTTATTTAAATTTTTAAAGGATTATAAACCAAAGAAGGAATCTGTAAATTCATATATTAATAAAAATAAACTCAAAGACATGTCATTGTTTTTGGTTGGTTTAGAAAAATTTCCATTTTATAAAAAAGTTATTGAAGCTCTTAGAGCTAATGATATTGAGTATGAAAAATTATCTGTTAGTGCTAAGGCTTGGCATTTTGTTAGCACTATGTTAGACGAAAATCAGCTAAATTTTGGAAATTCACCGAAAGGACTATTGCCCTTTCATGAATATAAAAATGATTGTACTTCAACGGCCTTTGAAGAACATTTGTATGAAGCAGCATTATACGCTTCGGATAATAATAATGCCAAATTACACTTTACAATTTCTGAGCGTTTTAAAGACAAGTTTGACAAAGAATTTAAGCGTATCGAGGAGTGTGTAGAAAAAAATACAGGTGTATCATTCGATATTTCATTTTCCTATCAGCACGAATCTACAGATACAATTGCGGTAACTTTAAAGAACAAACCGTTTAGAGAAGATGATGGGTCATTATTATTTAGACCTTCTGGTCATGGTGCATTATTAAAGAATTTAAATGCTTTAGATGCAGATATCATTTTTGTTAAGAATATAGATAACGTTGTTGTAAAACAATATAAAGAAGAAGTTGCTAAGTATAAGAAGGCTTTAGCTGGTATGCTTTTAAAATTACAGGAAAAAACATTCTATTTTCTTAATGAACTCGATAAGGATGATATTTCTGAAGATGAACTCACTACGATCGGCGAATTTTTAACACGAGAATTGAGTGTAAAGATTTCAATGGAGTTCGAAAAATATTCAGATAAGTATAAAAAAGAATATTTAAGAGAAAAGCTTAATAGACCAATCCGTGTTTGTGGTATGGTTAAAAATGAAGGAGAACCAGGTGGAGGGCCATTTTGGGTAAAAGATCAAAGTTGGAATCAATCCCTTCAAATAGTTGAATCTGCTCAAATAAATTTAAAGGACAAAATACAAAAGGATATTCTCAAAAATGCCACACACTTTAACCCTGTAGATTTGGTTTGCGGAGTTAAAAATTATAAAGGTGAAAAGTTTGATTTAGAAAATTACGTAGACCATAAGACAGCATTTATTACAATGAAAACTAAAGTAGGTAAAGATTTAAAAGCTTTAGAGTTACCAGGACTATGGAATGGTAGTATGGCCTTTTGGAATACGATTTTTGTAGAAGTACCAATCATAACATTTAATCCTGTTAAGACAGTTAATGATTTGCTTAAAGCACCTCACCAAATAATGTAATTGTGGATGTACATTTACTTAAATCTGAATTGACCTATAAATACGTTCGAAGCTCTGGAAGCGGAGGGCAGCACGTTAATAAAGTATCGTCTAAAGCAGAATTGTATTTTAATCTTGAAGATTCAAACGTATTTGATGACGTTCAAAAAGAAAAACTATCTGAATTCTTTAATAATAGATTAAATAAAGATGGAGTTGTCGTAATAACTTGTGATGAAAGTAGAAGTCAGTTTAGAAACAAGGCTATAGTCACTCAGCGATTTATCAATCTAATAGGAGAAGGCCTAAAAGAACAGAAAAAAAGGCGTCCTACTAAAATACCACGATCTGTAAAGCGGAAACGCTTAAATAATAAACGAATAAATTCAGAAAAGAAAGCAAAAAGAAAGCCACCAACTTTGGAGTAAATTCTAAAATTTCAAACTCATTTAAGGTTCGTAAAGTCTAAGAATTGATGAGTTGTACAGAAACACGCTTTACGGCTTTACGAGAAATAGATTTTTAAACTAAGTTTCTTTTTATAAAATTTCTGTGTAAAATATAAAAATCATAATTCATAATCCAGAAATCTATTATACATTTGTGCTGTTCTCATTAAAGGGGTGCCTAATATCGGCTGAGATCATACCCATTGAACCTAGAACAGGTAATGCTGTTTAGGAAAGCGATAATCGCTATTATTTAAAATTTACGTTGCTGTCACCTTGAGCGTAGTCGAAAGGTATCATTATGTAAATTTTTAAAACTAATTATTAACCAAGAATAATTACCTCTTTTTATTCGATTATAATACTATAGTCGTATGAAAATTTTATTCAAAAATCTCTCAAAAACAAGTAGGCAGAGATTAACACTATTGATTTTTTTTATTAGTATTTGTTCAGTTTATGGACAAGACAAAAAGCAAGATTCAACAAAAGTTGAAAAGCTAGATGAGGTTTTAGTAAAGGCAGTTCGTGTAGATGCTAAATCACCAATCACCCACAGCAACATTACAAAAGAAGAATTGGCAAAGCGTAATTTAGGGCAAGACATTCCGATGTTGCTTAACTTTTTACCTTCGGTAGTTACGACATCAGATGCTGGTGCAGGTATCGGTTATACTGGGATTAGAATACGTGGTGTCAGTGCACAATCTACAAACCTTACCATTAATGGCATTCCGTTTAATGATGCGGAATCCTTAGGAACGTTTTGGGTTAACTTAGGGGATTTTGCCTCGTCTGTAGAAAGTCTACAATTACAACGTGGCGTTGGGACATCGACCAATGGTTCTGGTGCTTTTGGTGCGAGTATTAATATACTAACAGATGCAGTTTCTAAAGAGGCCTCAGGAGAGATCTCTAATTCATTTGGTAGT
>TARA_R100001369_G_scaffold64130_2_pt1 | contig 40684 bp, 41 predicted proteins | sample TARA_R100001369 | Tara Oceans TARA_R100001369 (sample SAMEA2621528) | marine metagenome | biome: marine biome (ENVO:00000447); feature: surface water layer (ENVO:00002042); material: "saline water (ENVO:00002010), including plankton (ENVO:xxxxxxxx)" | depth 5 m
GATGGTTTCATAGCCGTCGTCGCGCATGGCGAAGGCGGCGTGAACGCAGCAGTAGTCAAACTCGATACCCTGGCCGATCCGGTTAGGGCCACCGCCCAGTACCATGATCTTCTGACGGTCAGAAACATCCGCCTCGCACTCTTCTTCGTAAGTGGAGTACATATAGGCAGTATCAGAGGCGAACTCCGCGGCACAGGTATCAACGCGCTTATAAACCGGGCGAATACCGGCTGCCTGGCGGGTTTGACGGAACTCTTTTTCGCTGACATTGAGCAGCTTGGCCAGGCGCGCATCGCCGAAACCTTTGCGCTTGAGCTGATAGAGCTCGCGGACCGAGAAGTCAGCCAGAGAGCGCTTGGCAACGGCGTTTTCAGTGAGTACCAAATCTTCCAGCTGCACCAGGAACCAAGGATCGATATTGGTCAGGGCAAAGACGTCGTCGACGCTCATACCTGAGCGCATGGCGTCCGCCACGTAGAAAATACGCTCGGCACCGGCAGCCTGCAGTTCGCCCTGGATAATCGCCATGTTGTCCGGCGTAAAATCGGTAATGATCGGATCAAGGCCATCGTTACCGGTTTCCAAACCACGCAGGGCTTTCTGCAGCGACTCTTGGAAAGTACGCCCAATCGCCATCACCTCACCCACTGACTTCATCTGGGTGGTCAGGCGATCGTTAGCCTGGGGGAATTTCTCGAAGGTGAAACGTGGAATTTTGGTCACTACGTAATCGATAGACGGCTCGAACGATGCCGGCGTTTGACCGCCGGTAATATCGTTCTGCAGCTCGTCCAGGGTATAGCCAATCGCCAATTTAGCGGCGATTTTAGCAATCGGGAAACCGGTCGCCTTTGAGGCCAACGCCGAAGAGCGCGACACACGCGGGTTCATCTCAATGACTACCAAACGACCGGTTTTGGGATCCATCCCAAACTGGACGTTAGAGCCACCGGTCTCTACGCCAATCTCGCGCAGTACCGCGAGGCTGGCGTCACGCATGATCTGATACTCTTTATCGGTCAGCGTTTGCGCCGGTGCCACGGTGATGGAGTCGCCGGTGTGCACACCCATAGGATCGAAGTTCTCAATCGCGCAGACGATGATGCAGTTGTCGTTTTTGTCACGCACAACTTCCATCTCGTACTCTTTCCACCCCAGCAGCGACTCATCGATGAGCAGCTCGTGGTTGTTGGAAAGCTCGAAACCGCGGGTACAGATCTCCTCGAACTCTTCCTTGTTGTACGCCACGCCGCCGCCGGAGCCGCCCATGGTGTAGGAAGGACGAATAATGGTGGGGAAACCCAGCTCAGTCTGAATCTCCCAGGCTTCATCCATGGTGTGGGCGACTTTCGCTTTCGGGCACTCTAAACCAATGCGCTTCATGGCCTGATCGAACAGATCGCGGTCTTCGGCCATGTTAATCGCATCGGCGTTGGCACCAATCATCTCAACGCCGAACTTCTCCAGCACGCCATGCTTTTCCAGCTCGAGGGCGCAGTTCAGCGCCGTCTGACCACCCATGGTCGGCAGAATGGCATCGGGGCGCTCGGCTTCGATGATCTTTTCCACCGTCTGCCAGGTAATCGGCTCGATGTAGGTGGCATCGGCCATGGCCGGGTCAGTCATGATGGTGGCGGGGTTGGAGTTAACCAAAATAACCCGGAAACCCTCCTCGCGCAGCGCTTTACACGCCTGGGCGCCGGAGTAGTCGAATTCGCAGGCCTGGCCGATCACAATCGGGCCAGCGCCAATGATCAAAATACTGTTGATGTCGGTACGCTTAGGCATAACGGTTCCCGCAAAAAATGGTGACGATGAGCGACAAAAGACGGCGATACGGTGATGCTAGGGACGCGTTAACGGCGTGCCTCCATCATAGCCACGAAGCGATCAAACAGCGGCGCCACATCACGCGGGCCGGGGCTCGCTTCCGGGTGGCCTTGAAAGCTGAACGCCGGTCGGTCGGTAAGCTCGATTCCCTGCAAGGTGCCATCGAACAGCGAACGGTGCGTTGCGCGCACGTTAGCAGGCAGGGTCGCTTCATCCGCCGCAAAGCCGTGGTTCTGGCTGGTAATCATCACGGTGCCACTATCCAGATCCTGCACCGGGTGGTTGGCACCGTGGTGGCCGTGGCTCATTTTGACCGTCTTCGCCCCGGCGGCGAGCGCCAGCAGCTGGTGGCCCAGGCAGATACCAAACACCGGAATATCGGTTTCCAGCACGTCCTGAATCGCCGTGATGGCGTAGTCGCAGGGCTCCGGGTCGCCAGGGCCGTTGGCTAAAAACACGCCATCCGGATTCATCGCCAGCACCTCAGCGGCAGGCGTTTGCGCGGGCACGACTGTCAGGCGGCAGCCGCGAGCGGCCAGCATGCGCAGTATGTTGAATTTCACACCGTAGTCGTACGCCACCACATGGTAAGGGCGCTCGCTTTGCGAAGCGTCGGCGTAGCCTTCACCCAGCGTCCACTCGCCTTCTGACCACTCGTAGGACTCCTTACACGACACCTCTTTGGCCAGATCCATCCCCTTCAGGCCTGGGAAAGCCTTGGCGGCTTCCAGCGCCCGGATGACCGCGTCATCACCTTCAGCATCAGCGCCCGCCAAAATCGCCCCGTTTTGCGCACCTTTATCACGCAAAATGCGCGTTAGACGGCGGGTATCGATATCGGCAATGCCCAGCACGTTCTGGCTTTCCAGGTAGTCCGATAGCGACTGCTCAGAGCGGAAGCTGCTAGCCATTAGCGGTAAATCGCGAATCACCAAGCCTGCTGCGGCAATAGACGCTGACTCAATGTCTTCAGCGTTAATGCCAGTATTGCCGATATGGGGATAGGTGAGGGTAACGATTTGGCGGGTGTAGGAGGGGTCAGTGAGGATTTCTTGATAGCCGGTCATGGCCGTATTGAACACCACCTCACCGCTTGTTAATCCGTCCGCGCCAATGGCGATGCCGTGGAACACGCTGCCATCTTCCAGGGCCAATATTGCGGGTTTGCTCAATGCGGGGTTATTCAAAACAAGATCCTCCCATGCTGGTGGGAGCCTGAGGGCGCAGGCTCAGCAATTTCTTCATTCATCCACGACGCTAGTTATTAAAACTATCGTCGTTAAAGCGTTTGTCATTAAAGCGCTTGTTATTAATGCGCTTGTTATTAAAACAAGGGCCGTAAAAAAGCGGGACGAAGCCGATAAAAAGAATCGGTTTCATCCCGCTTGTTGTTCGATGCCCTTCAGAGCCGCTTGGCTTTAACGTAATAGCAGCAAACTCGGGGGCAGGCTTTAGGCTGGCCAACGCAACAAGCGCGCCGTTTGAGTTTTCTAAGCCACCCGGCCAAAATTTTTGAAATGTTACAGGAATTTTTGACCTAAAACTACCCCTGAGTGACAGGACCGTTCTAGCATTAGTAATTCCTTAATCCAAACCCAACACATCCTGCATATCGTAACGACCGCTCTCTTTGCCAACGACCCAGCGTGCCGCGCGAACCGCACCTTTGGCAAAGGTCATCCGGCTGGAGGCTTTGTGAGTGATTTCGATGCGCTCACCTTCGGTAGCAAACATTACCGTGTGCTCACCCACGATATCGCCCGCGCGCACGGTGGCAAAGCCGATCTCTTTGTCGGCGCGCGGGCCGCACTGCCCGACTCGCTCAAACACGCCGTGCTCTTTAAGGTTACGCCCCAGGCTGTCGGCAATTACTTCGCCCATTTTGATCGCGGTGCCGGAAGGCGCATCAACCTTATGACGGTGGTGAGACTCGATCACTTCAATATCGTAGCCTTCATCACCCAGCGCTTTGGCAGCGGTTTCGAGCAGTTTCAGGGTCAGATTAACCCCAACGCTCATATTGGGCGCGAACACCATGGCTACCTTGTCGCGGTAGCTATCGAGCTGAGCCAACTCATCATCGCTCATGCCAGTAGTACCAATCACAATACGTTTGCCGTGCTCTGCGCAGAACGCCAGATTTCCAAGCGTGACCTGAGGGGCCGTGAAGTCGATCAGCACATCAAAATCATCGACAATCGACGTGAGCGAATCGACTGCGACAACGCCGCGTTTCCCTACCCCCGCAAGCTCGCCAATATCAGCGCCCGCCAAGGAGCTGCCTGGCTCTACGATCCCGCCAGCTAGCGTCGCCTCAGCATCTTGCTCTACAGCATTTACCAACGTACGGCCCATGCGGCCAGCCACGCCTACAATGGCAATTCGGGTCATGCGAACTCCTGAGCTCTAGGTTTTGGTGCGTAAGACTTATGGCGCGATTATAGCAGACCAGTCGTTGTCTAGTTCTCCCACACAATCGCCAACTCTTCATCACCAGCCATACGCATTAGGTGGCGCTCGACGACCCCCTCCAACTCATCCAGATGCTCCTCTTCCAGGGTTTCGAGGGCCACCACCAATTTATCGGCCTCAGCAACCATTAAGCAGGTACCGGTGGCAAACGTAATAGTGGCCTGCTGATCGCTTTGCTCGATCTCCAGCTTATGCGCCCAGTGTTTACAGAGCCGATTAATTAAACGCTCGGCGGAAGGCGTGACAATTTCAACACGAGATAAAGGCATAGCGGCCCCTCCAAAAATGTAAGTACTTACAAACTAAGTAATCCTTCAACAACGCATTGTCTTTAGAGCCAAACATGTGAAGCCATCGCCGCAGGATAAATGCTAAGGGCAAAGCGTAGCATGTTGACCATTAAGCGCGGCACCCCAATAATGCCTCCCAAACGCTAATTAGTTACAATAGCAATTGCATCTATGTGCTATCACCGCTAAAGCGCATCAGCGATGCCAGCCCTGTTAACCAATATCGACCAACGAGTAAAAAAGTGCTCAGCTCTCCGTGCTTAAAAATCCTGCTTGGTACGCTTATCACGTTTGCTTGCGGCGCCACTGCTGTGGCTGACGCAATCACCGTCACCGATGTCGCTGGCCGCGAAATCACTCTGGACGCCCCTGCCGAGCGGGTTATTTTAGGCGAAGAGAGGCAAATTTATCTGCTCGGTTTACTCGAACCTGAAGCTCCTTTTGCCCACGTGGTCGGTTGGCGCGAAGACTTTTCTCAGGCGGATCCCGATAACTATGCCCGTTACGCCGAACGCTTCCCAGAGATTGAAGCGATCCCCACCTTTGGCGGTTTTAAAGACGGCACTTTTGACGTAGAGCAGGCCGCCTCGCTTAATCCTGACGTAGTGCTGATGAACATCGAGGCCAAAGCCGCCACAGAAGACGCCGCCTACGACGACAAGTTGGCATAACTCGGCATTCCCATCATCTATGTGGATTTTCGCTAAGACCCGCTTGAACACACTATTCCCTCCATGCGCATCATCGGCCAGATCATGGGCGATGAAGACGCGGCGGAAGTATCCCCTACTACTTTGTGGCCGTGCAGCAGCTAGCCAAATGGCTACACCCAGAGCTGTTTGAAGACCTGGATCCCAACGCCACGATGAAAGAGCTGCACGAGCGCTTCTTACCCATCGACTATGAAACCGGCTACTGGATATTGCTCCATGACGACTGATACAAGGATGACGGAAACGGCGGTAACAGACCGTCTTTCACAGGGGCGCGCCTTCTACCATAGCCAGGTTTCCCGCCGCCAAATGATACTGGCGGCACTGGTTTTAGCGCTGTTTTTTAGCCTCTGCGTCGACCTGGCACTGGGGCCCGCCCGCTATAGCCTGGGCGAAGTGGTCGCAGCGCTATTCACGCCAGGCAGCGTCAGCCAGCAGGCCCGGGTTATTGTTTGGGAAATCCGCATGCCGGTAGCGCTGATGGCGCTAGTGGTGGGCGCCAGCTTGTCAGTGGCCGGGGCACAGATGCAAACCATTCTGAGCAACCCGCTAGCCAGCCCGTTTACCTTGGGGGTGTCCGCTGGGGCCAGTTTTGGTGCCGCTCTGGGTCTCGCCTTCGGCGTGGCGCCCATCAATGCCTTCATGATGGCCATGTTCACCGCGTTCTTAATTCATGCCTTAAGCCTTAAGCGCGGCGTGACGGTAGAGACGATTGTGCTGCTCAGCATCGCCATGGTGTTTATCTTCAACTCGCTGATGGCACTAATTCAGTTCTTTGCCAGCCAGGAGGCGGTCTCCACGGTGGTGATTTGGACGATGGGCAGCTTAACCAAAGCCACCTGTCCCAAGTTCTGGATCGCCCTTAGCATTCTTGCCTTATCCATGCCGTTGCGTGCCCGGCATGGTTGGGCGCTGACTGCCATGCGCCTGGGCGACGCCAAAGCCGAGAGCATGGGCGTCAATCCCCGCGCGCTGCGTTTGGAAGTGCTGGTGCTGGTGTCACTGCTTGCCGCCATCGCGGTGGCGTTCGTGGGCACCATTGGGTTTATTGGCTTGGCGGGGCCGCATATCGCGCGCATTTTACTGGGCGAGGATCAGCGCTTCTTTTTGCCCGGCTCGGCCCTGTGCGGCGCGCTGATCCTCCCCGTTGGCTCGGTCATCTCCAAGATCATTATTCCTGGCACCATTATTCCCATTGGCATTATTACCTCGCTGGTGGGCATTCCCTTCTTCCTATTTCTAGTGCTTAACCACAAGAAGGCCTCATGGTAACCCTACAGCTGAACCGTGTATCCGCCCGCTATGGGCGTCGCCCTATTCTGGAAGAGATCACCACGCCCTGCTTTCAAGGCGGGCAAGTCGTCGCTCTGCTAGGGCTCAATGCAGCGGGTAAATCGACGCTTTTTCGCCGCGTGCTAGGACTATTGAAAGACGAAGGCGAAGTGATCATCAGCGCCGAGCGCCCCGTGGGCTATATGCCCCAGGACACTGGCGCCAAGGCTGTGCTGGCGGTCTATGAATCAGTGCTTTTGGCACGTATGCAGGAGCGCGGATTAAAAGTGCAGCCTGAGGATTTAGCGCAGGTTGATCGCGCGCTGGAGGAACTCAGCATCACGACCCTTGGCGAACGCGATATCGGCGACCTTAGCGGCGGGCAGCGCCAGTTGGTCAGCGCTGCCCAGGCCCTGGTACAAGAACCCGAAATTCTGATGCTGGATGAGCCCACCTCGGCACGCGATTTGAACCGCCAGATCAGCCTGTTGACGGTGCTGCGCCGGCTAGCCGATGAACGCCAGATGCTGATTCTGGTGGCGCTCCACAACCTGGGGCATGCGCTACGTTTCGCCGATGCTGCCATGATGCTCGAAAATGGCCGCTTGATCGCCTACGGCTCCACTGCCGAAGTGATTACCCCTGCGCTGCTACGTCAGGTTTATCGGGTATCTACGCGTATCGAGTCCTGCTCGAAAGGCCAGCCGCAGCTTATCGTCGAAGCTGCTATCTAGCCCTTTGCCTAAGCCGCCGCCCTTCCATCGCCGCTAGCGCTACCCCTGATAACATCAGCGGTAACGCTAGCAGGAAGCCGCTGGAGACCGGTATTCCAAACAACACCCAATCGGCGAGGACGGGCCACACCAGGGCAATATATTCAAAAGGTGCCAAACGCGACGCCTCGGCGTAGCGTAGAGCTAATGTCATCGCGATATGCGCAGCACCGCCAAACAGGCCCGAGAGCACCAACAGCGAAAACTCTACCCGGTTGAGTGCTGCCCAGCCCAGTGGGAGCGTTGCCAGCCCGGCTAGCGCGGCCACTAAAATAAAGTAGAAGGCGATTGAAGCCGCTGTCTCAGTGCGTGAAATACGCCTGACGGTTAATAAAGCACCTGCCGTTAGCAGCGCCCCCAATGCCCCTAGCGCGTACCCGGCCGCTTGGCCGTTACTGGAACTGGCATTTAGCCCAGGCAAAATCAGCACGGCTACCCCGGCAAGCGCCAGCACCACGCCACCCGCGCGATTAAGCGAGCAGCGCTCCCCCAGCAGCAGAACGCCACCAATCGCCATAAAGACAGGGGTAAGCTGAGCAAGCAATGTTGCCTCGGCCACTGGCAACAGCGCCACCGCAGCAAAGGAGGCAAACATTGCCGCTGCCCCCATCCCAGAGCGCAGCGCATGCCCCAGCGGACGGCGCGTAGCCAACCCGCGGGGAAACTCCCGCCGCAGCAAAAGGAAAACGACGATAGGCAGCAGCGCAAACAGCGAGCGGTAAAACACCGACTGCCCCACAGGCACTTCGTCACTGACTGCCTTAATACACACCAGCATCCCGGTAAACAGGGCGCCTGACAGTATCCGCAGCAAAATACCCATGGTGGGCCTTTCTTCAAGGTGATCCATTGCGTGCAGTATTTCCTAAACAGCAAAAACCCCCGGTGAACCGAGGGTTTTTGGACTAAACACCTAACTGCTTACTATTATCTCAGACTTACGGCTTCATATCTTCAAAGAAGCTTTTCACGCTGTCAAAGAAGCCGGTTTTCTTCGGCGAGTGGTTGTGGCTATTGCTGTCATCGAAGCTCTTTTGAAGCTGGCGCAGTAAATCGCGCTGCTCGTCGTTAAGCTTCACCGGTGTTTCCACTACCACCTTGCACAACAGGTCGCCGGGCATACCACCACGCACGGGTTTCACGCCTTTACCGCGCAGACGGAACAGCTTGCCTGTTTGAGTTTCCGGCGGAATCTTCAGCTTCACGCGGCCATCTAGCGTCGGCACTTCAAGCTCACCACCTAGCGCTGCATCAACAAAGTTGATTGGCACATCGCACTGCAGGTGCTTGCCATCACGCTGGAAGATATGGTGCGGCTTGATCGCCACCTGCACATACAGATCCCCAGGCGGGCCACCGTTCACGCCGCTTTCGCCTTCGCCATTCAAGCGAATACGGTCACCGGTATCCACGCCGGGCGGAATTTTAACGGACAGCGTGCGTGTCTCACGTACACGGCCTTCGCCATTACACTTATGGCACGGCACTTTAATGTGCTGGCCAGAGCCATGACAGGTCGGGCAGGTCTGCTGCACGGCAAAGAAGCCTTGCTGCATGCGCACTTGACCGTGGCCATGACAGGTAGGGCACGTCTCTTTGGAAGAGCCGGGTTCAGCGCCGCCGCCATCACAACGGTCACACTCGATATGCCGCGGCACGCGAATGTCCACCGTGGTGCCTGAAACGGCATTTTCCAGATCCAGCTCTAGGTTATAGCGCAGGTCGGAACCGCGTGCCGGGGCATTGGGGCCACGGCGGCGACCGCCACCTCCGCCAAAAATATCGCCAAACACATCGCCGAAAATGTCGCTGAAATCACCAGCGCCAGCACCGCCGAAACCGCCGCCACCTTGGCCATCAACGCCCGCATGGCCGAACTGGTCATAGGCAGCGCGCTTTTCGCCGTCGCTAAGCACTTCATACGCTTCGGACACTTCGCGGAATTTTTCCGCGGAGGTGGTATCGTCCGGGTTTCGATCAGGGTGGAATTTTTGCGCCAGACGGCGATAGGCCTTCTTGATCTCTTTCTGATCGGCCCCTTTTTCGACACCCAGGACTTCGTAATAATCGCGTTTGGACATAGGCCCTACGCCTCCTGGTTAGCTACGCACTCAACTGCACATTTAGCTATGTATTCAACTCTATACTTAACTACGTGCGTCTTGGCCGCGGAAACAGCAACGCGGGAGTAAGCTCCCGCGTCACCGCTTTCCTTGGCAGAAAGAGGATGTTACTGCTTTTTCTGATCGTCGTTGACTTCTTCGTACTCGGCGTCAACCACGTCTTCTTCCGGCTTGGTGCCCGCGTTTTCGGCACCTTCACCGCCCTCTTGCTGCGCCGCTTCGGCCTGCTCGGCGTACATTTTCTGAGCTAGCTGGCCAGAGGCTTCGGTCAGTGCATCCAGTTTCTTCTGAATGTTATCGACGTCGTCACCTTTAACCGCTTCTTCCAGCTCGCTGATGGCCGTTTCAATCGCCTGCTTCTCGTCGTCTGTCGCTTTGTCGCCAGCTTCTTCCAACGTTTTGCGCGTAGCGTGAATCATGCCGTCAGCTTGGTTACGCAGTTGCACCAGCTCTTCGAACTTTTTGTCCTCTTCGGCGTGAGCTTCGGCATCACGTACCATCTGCTCGACTTCTTCCTCGGACAGACCGCTAGACGCCTTGATGACAATCGACTGCTCCTTGCCAGTGGCCTTGTCTTTTGCCGATACGTTCAGAATGCCGTTGGCATCCAAGTCGAAGGCGACTTCGATCTGCGGCACACCGCGCGGTGCAGGCGGAATGTCAGCAAGATCAAAACGACCCAACGACTTATTCTGCGACACTTGCTTACGTTCACCCTGCACGGCGTGAATGGTCACCGCCGTTTGGTTGTCATCCGCCGTTGAGAAGGTTTGTGTCTTCTTGGTCGGGATGGTGGTGTTCTTTTCGATCAGCGGTGTCATCACGCCACCCAGGGTTTCGATACCTAGGGTAAGCGGAGTAACGTCGAGCAGCAGAACGTCTTTAACGTCGCCACCGAGTACGCCGCCCTGAATCGCGGCACCAACAGCAACCGCTTCGTCCGGGTTAACGTCTTTACGTGCTTCTTTACCGAAGAAGTCAGCGGCTTTCTTCTGCACCATCGGCATACGTGTCTGGCCACCGACCAGGATCACTTCGTCGATTTCAGAGGCAGATAGGCCTGCATCTTTCAGTGCCATTTTGCACGGCTCGAGCGAGCGCTGAACCAGCTCTTCTACCAGCGATTCCAGCTTGGCACGGGTCACCTTAACGTTAAGGTGTTTCGGACCAGTGTTGTCGGCGGTGATGTAAGGCAGGTTCACATCGGTCTGCTGAGCGCTAGACAGTTCAATTTTGGCTTTTTCGGCAGCTTCTTTCAGACGCTGCATGGCCAGGTTGTCGCCAGACAGATCAATGCCGCTGTCAGACTTGAACTGGTCTACCAGGTAGTTGATCAGCGCCAAGTCAAAGTCTTCGCCGCCCAAGAAGGTGTCACCGTTGGTGGCCAACACTTCAAACTGGGTTTCACCGTCGACATCGGCAATTTCGATGATCGAGATATCGAAGGTACCGCCACCCAGGTCGTAGACCGCGATGGTTTTGTCGCCGCGGGATTTGTCCATACCGTAGGCCAGTGCGGCAGCGGTCGGCTCGTTAATAATGCGCTTAACGTCCAGACCGGCAATGCGGCCGGCGTCTTTGGTCGCCTGACGCTGACTATCGTTGAAGTAGGCCGGTACGGTAATGACCGCTTCGGTGACCGCTTCGCCCAGGTAGTCTTCGGCGGTCTTCTTCATTTTCTTCAGCACTTCCGCGCTTACCTGCGGCGGTGCCATTTTTTTGCCTTTTACTTCAACCCAAGCATCACCGTTATCAGCTTCGGTGATTTTGTACGGCACCATCTTGATGTCTTTCTGGACAACGTCGTCTTTAAAGCGACGGCCAATGAGACGCTTGATGGCGTACAGGGTGTTTTCTGGGTTAGTCACGGCCTGACGTTTGGCCGCCTGACCTACCAGCGTTTCACCATCATCGGTGTAAGCAATGATAGAAGGTGTCGTACGACCGCCTTCGGCGTTTTCGATAACTTTAGCGCTGTCACCATCGAGCACGGCCACACAAGAGTTAGTGGTGCCCAGGTCGATACCAATTATACGTCCCATAGCAATACCTCGAATTCGGTTGTTACAAAACTGAAAATTTAGTTTTTAAAGCTTGTCTGCGGGTTTCCCCGCGGGGTTGCCCTTTATTTGGGGGCCGCCGCTGACATTTCAAGGGCTTTTTTTCACACACTTTTTTTCAAACTCTGTGCCGCCAGTGGCTTAATCGGCTTTTTTACTCACTACAACCATCGCCGGGCGCACCAGGCGTCCATTGAGTAAATAGCCTTTCTGCATAACGTCCATCACGGTGTTCGGATCGAGATCCGGGTTAGGCACCATGGTCATGGCTTCGTGCACCTGCGGGTCGAAGGGCTCACCATGGGGCTCAATGCTTTCAACGCCGAACTTGTTGAGCACATCCAGCTGCATTTTCAAGGTCATGGAGACACCTTCACGGTGAACTTCCGATGCACCCTCCTCCATGGTCTCCAGCGCTTTTTCCAGGCTATCCACCACTGGCAGCAGCTCTTTAACAAACTTCTCCAGGGCAAACTTGCGGGCTTTTTCCGCCTCCTGTTCCGCACGACGGCGCACGTTTTGCGCTTCAGCAGCGGCGCGCAGGGCCTGATCCTTGGCTTCGGCCAAGCTCTGCTCCAACTCGCCTACTTGGGCTGCCAGCATTTCTGCTTCCGGGTTATCGACGCTGTCTTCTAGCGCCTCTTCATCATTGATCAATCCTTCCAGCTCGCCCTCCATCAAACGCTCTTCAGCAACCTTCTCAGCTGCTTGCTCGGCGCCATCGGCGTCTTGCTCGTGGCGGGCCAGCTCATCGTCCATTGGTGTTTGCGGTTCTTTCGCCATGTTGTGCTCCTAAAAAGTAGAGCGCGGCCACGCGGGCGGCGCGCAAAGAAGTAAGCTTCAAGTCACTAGCTTTGACTGATCATGCACGCTATATGGGGGCCATAAATTCCATCTCAAGAGGTGCATTGAAGTGAGTTATTAACTACTGTATAAATCAACAACTATTGGATAAGTATCCAGCTTCTATGCTGTACCGCCTCAGGAGGCGCCATGCTTACTCAGCTAGCTATTCAAGATTTCGCCATTGTCGATCACTTAGAGCTCGACTTGACCGGCGGTATGACTGCAATTACCGGGGAAACCGGGGCAGGCAAATCGATCCTGTTAGGCGCCCTTGGGCTCTGCCTGGGCGAGCGTGCCGACGCAGGAAGCGTGCGCCATGGCCGCGAGCGTACGGATCTCTCCGCGCGTTTTGACATTCAGTATCTGCCTGCCGCCGTCGAGTGGCTGACGGCGCGGGAGCTTCCCGCCGAGGAGTGCTTGCTGCGCCGTGTTGTCACCGCCAATGGCCGTTCCAAAGCCTGGATTAACGGTCAACCCGCAACTATCTCGGATCTAAAATCCCTCGGCGAGCAGTTGATTCAGATTCATGGACAGCACGCCCACCATGCGCTGATGCGCGAAGAGACCCATCTTGCCCTGCTGGACGATTACGCAGACCTAAACGATGCCACCACTCAATTAGCCGAAACGTTCCACGAGTGGCGCAATGCGCGTCGGCAGTTGAAGAAGCTAAGTGAAGAAGGCAGTGAAGTTGAGGCCAAACGGCAGCTGCTGCGTTACCAAGTAGAGGAGCTGGATCAGCTCGGTTTAGTGGAAGGTGAATTAGCCACGTTAGAGGAAGAGCAGCACACCCTGGCTCACGCGGAAGAGACCCTGCGTGAAACCCAGTTTGCCGCCGACTGCTGCGCCAGCGACGAAGGCGGCGCACTCTCCTTACTCAACCAAGCGTTCGCCCACTTAAGCGCCCTGCCGGGTAGCGACAAAGGCACCCTGGCGAACACGCTTGCCATGCTGAGCGATGCGCGCATTCAAGTGGAAGAGGCCTCCAGCGAACTTAACCGCCTCGCCAGTACCACTGAGTTAGATCCTGAGCGGCTCGTCTGGGTTGAAGAACGAATGACCGACGTACATCGGATTGCCCGCAAGCATCACGTTGCTCCTGATGAGCTATGCGCCCTGCATGCTGACCTACAGCGGGAAGTCGCGCAGCTAGAAGAAGGTGGCAATGACCTGGAGGCACTCAGTGCGCGGGTCGTCGAGCTACGCGAAAGCTATCGCCAAGAGGCGAAAAAACTCAGCGAGAGCCGTCAAAAAGCCGCGCTTCGCTTGGGTAAAGAGGTGCAGCAGCAACTGGGCTTTTTGGCCATGGGCAAAGCCCGTTTTGAAGTGGAAATCACCGCGAAAGACGCGCCCTCCCCTGAAGGCCTCGATCGCGTGCAGTTTTTGATTAGCGCCAACCCCGGCCAGCCCGCTCGCCCATTGACCAAAGTCGCCTCCGGCGGCGAATTGTCGCGGATCAGCCTGGCGATTCAAGTGGTCGCGGCAACGCACTCAACCGTGCCCAGCCTGGTATTTGACGAAGTGGATGTGGGTATCTCGGGGGCCACCGCAGAGATCGTTGGTCAACTACTGCGCAAACTGGGCGAAAACGGCCAGGTCATGACCGTGACTCACCTGCCCCAGGTGGCAGCGCAGGCGCACCAGCACCTGCATATCGAGAAACAGGCGAAGCGCGACACAACGCTAACCCAGATGGCACTACTCGACGAGCAGGGGCGCATCAGCGAACTGGCGCGTATGCTGGGCGGCGTCACGCTTTCTGACCAAACCCTCGCCCACGCTCGGGAGATGCTGCACGCCAGCCAACGCCCGCCGCACTGATTGAGCGAGCGCCTCACGCCGTTTCTATGCATTTCTATAGCCCACAGCGATACAACACATCTGCACATAGCAAAACAAACGCCCCTGATCCACTTGGCGAATTCAGTTAACAGCTACTGTTAACCAGGAATTCGGCCAAATGGCTCAGGGGCGCTTATATTTCGAACCGCGCTTAACGCTCTGCGACTAGCGGCGACCTACAAACACTATTTTTTGTTCGTCGGCCCGCTGTCCTGGCGCGTCACGTCGGAACCGCGCGGACGTACATATAGCACCAGAGCATGATCCACTAGTTCGTAGCCGTGCTCTTCAGCGATTTCTTGCTGACGACGTTCAATGATTTCATCAACGAACTCAATGATTTCGCCGCTTTCTAGACACACCATGTGGTCATGGTGATCCTCTTGGGTCATCTCGAATACCGCATGTCCTCCGTCGAAATTATGACGAATTACCAAGCCCGCTGACTCGAACTGAGTCAATACGCGGTATACGGTTGCCAAGCCAACATCTTCGCCCGCATCAATCAGTGTTTTGTACACTTCTTCAGCGCTAAGGTGGTGCTGACCCGAAACATTTTCGAGAATTTGAAGTATCTTGACGCGCGGCAGGGTCACTTTTAGACCGGCTTTGCGCAATTCATGGTTCTGATCGGCCATGGTCGCTCTTCGCAGTAACTGGTTAGGTCGGGTATGATCAACCGAAACCACGATAGTGAAGAATAGGCCCAAATGCAAAAATTGACTCAAATCATCACGCTCTCCGTTGCCCTTACCGTCATTAGCGGCTGCAGCTACGTAGGCGTGTACAAGCGCGATATTCCCCAAGGCAACCTGGTCACTCAGGAAATGGTCAGCCAGCTTCAGCCAGGCATGACCCAAGAGCAGGTTACTTACGTAATGGGCAGGCCGCTGCTGGAAGCGCCCTTTGACGCCAGCCAGTGGGACTATGTGTTTCGTTTAGATAAAGCGTATGGCGATGTAGAGCAGCGTCGCGTAACGCTCACCTTCGACCCCCAGGGTCGCCTGGTGAACATTGAGCAAGAGGGAGATCTATCCAAAGAGCTACCGCTTGAAGGCGAGAGCAACATGGGGCCTGCAACGGAAGGGGTTGACCCAATGGATGCCCTCCCTGAAGAGAGCACCCAGACGCGGCCACCTGAGGGCACACAGCCTGTTCAACAGCCTTAAAAGCGATTAACGCTTCGGGTCGCTCGCTTGGCGCTTAGCGCGCTCTAGGCGAGCGGCCTTGGGGTCGATCGCCAACGGCCGGTAGACTTCGACCCGATCCCCGTCGCGTAATAGATGGGTATCGGGTTCGCGTAGCGCTTTACCGAAGATGCCCAGCGGAGCCTGAGCAAAGGTTTCGCCGGGCACATCAGGAAAGAGCGTGGGCAAATCGGCCAGGGCAACGGCCTGACGTGCCGTAGTGCCCTCAGCCACGCGCAGAGCTACTATGCGCTGTTTGGAGGGCAACGCAAAGGCTACCTCAACCGCAAGCGCTTCAGCGCCCATACAGCTCGTTTGCGCGCTTGGTGAAGGCATCGACTAGCTGGCCAGCGATTTGCTGGAAGAGTTTTCCGAACGCCATACCAAGCAGCCGGTTGGCGAACTCGAACTCCATCTCAAGGCTCACCTTGCAGGCATCCTCCCCCATGGGAATAAATAGCCAGCGACCTTTAAGCCGCTTGAACGGCCCTTTTACCAGCGATAGTTCAATACGCTCGGGCGCAAAAAGTTCGTTGCGCGTGGTGATGGTTTGCTCGACACCGGCGCGACCCAGGGTCATTTCGCCGATCAGATGCACATCATCATGTTCGAGCAAACGCGCCTGACGGCAGCCTGGCAAAAACTCCGGGTAGCGTTCGAAGTCGTTCACCAGATCGAACATTTTCTGGGGGGTGTGCCGCACTAAGGCGGAACGATTGACGGTTGGCATTGACCTCTCCGCTGACTTCACAGTGCCCAAAGCGTATCATGGGAAACATTTTTCAGACCCTAAATGGTATCACGCCTCCCCAAATAACGAAGGGGAAGCCACTGACAGATTAATTATGAGGTTCCATGGCCACTAAGAAAGGTAACAGTAAGGGCCCCGGTAGCAGCGTTATTGCCCAAAACAAGAAGGCACGGTTTGAGTACCATATCGATGAGACCTTCGAGGCGGGGCTATCGCTCGCGGGCTGGGAAGTGAAGAGCCTGCGTGCCGGTAAGGCTCAGCTCACCGATACCTATATTTTGGTTCGTAACGGCGAAGCGTTTCTGCTGGGTAGCCATATCATGCCGCTGAATACCGCGAGCACCCACGAGATTGCAGACCCGACGCGCACCCGCAAACTGCTGCTGCATCGCAAAGAGATCGCCAAAATCTTTTCGATCACCCAGGACAAAGGCCACACCTGTGTGCCCCTCAAGCTTTACTGGAAACGCAATAAAGTGAAGTGCGAGCTGGCGCTAGTGACCGGTAAACAGCTGCATGACAAACGCGCGACAGAAAAAGATCGTGACTGGAGCCGCCAAAAAGGTCGAATTATGCGGGAACATAACAAGGCATAACTGGTCAATCAGGTGTGAGCACGTTAGAATGCTCAACTGAAATAAGGGGGCGACATGGTTTCGACGCCGGTGACAACCCTTGCGGTGCATGCCGAGAGCGTGATGTATCTCGTAAATCCCACATCACGAAAAATAGTCGCAAATGACGAAAACTACGCTCAAGGCGCGCTAGCAGCTTAAACACTGTTAGCTTCTTGTCTGGCCCCAAGGCGATGTGCCTATTCATCGCTGAGGGGATACGAGCTAAAGCTGATAGGATCGCGTTTGGTGGTGTCTTCTCGCCAAGCGCTAAACTTTAGAAGGCTCGCATGGCTGAATCCTGATCGTCGGAGTCAGTCGCGTTAAATCAAATGACGAAATCTAAGCATGTAGAGCCAATAGGCGCGTGCTGGCGGACGCGGGTTCAATTCCCGCCGCCTCCACCAAACCTAGGTTTCAGGATCTTCCACGAAGCACCAGAAACCGCATGATCAGGGGCCATTTGGCCCCTTTCTTGTTTCAGGACGTATCACATCATTTCTTGACATGCCCCCACAGAGTGGGGCATATCTGGGGGCATCTTAGGCTTTCACCGTAGAGGTGCCCCCAAATGGCCCACGCTAGTAACAAGCTGTCGGCTACCGCTGTGCGCAACGCAAAGCCCCGTGATAAGAATTACCGACTTACCGACGGTGGGGGTATGTATCTCGAAGTCACCCCAACTGGGGGCACCTACTGGCGCATGAAGTACCGCTTCCACGGTAAAGAAAAGCGCTTAGCCATCGGCGTTTATCCAGCGATTGGCTTAGCGGATGCTCGCGCAGCAAGGGACGAAGCCCGAAAGCTATTAGCTCAAGGGCTTGATCCCAGTACCACTAAGCGTGTGACTAAAGAGCTTGGCAAAGCAGCGGCGGGAAACACTTTTAAAGCGGTGGCCACCGAATGGCTTGAGCATATCCACCGCCATAAAGTGGTGCCGGACCACTACGAGCGCAATAAATCACGGCTAACCCGTGACGCCTTCCCTTCCTTAGGTCATCGTCCTATTACCGCTATAACGCCGCCTGAGCTGCTGCAATGCCTGCGCAAAATTGAAAAACGCGGCCACCTAGAAACCGCGCACCGGGTAAAAACCCTGTGTGGGCAAGTATTCCGATATGCCATATCCACGGGCCGCGCCGAACGTGATTTAACTCCAGACCTTAGAGGCGCGTTACGCACCCCCAAGACAAACCATCATGCAGCGATTACCGACCCGGCTGAGCTGCCCCCACTTCTGCGAGCTATCGAAGGCTATAGTGGCATGCCAGTTACCATTGCCGCACTTAAGCTTTCCCCGTTGGTATTCGTTCGTCCTGGGGAGCTACGCCAAGCCAAATGGGCAGACTTTGATTTAGAGCGAGGTGAATGGGCATTTAAACCCAGCAAAAACGCCGATCCCCTGATAGTGCCCCTCCCCCGCCAAGCGCTGGCAATGCTTGCAGAGCTTCACCGCCAAACGGGTCGGGGTGAATACGTGTTCCCTGGCGCCCGAAGCAATAAACGCCCAATGAGTAACGCCACGATCAAAGCCGCACTAGATCGTATGGGCTTCAAAGGTGAAATGACCGCCCACGGCTTCCGGGCCATGGCCAGGACCATATTGGCTGAACGCTTAGGCTACCCAGAGCAGTACATAGAGCAACAATTAGCTCATAAAGTGAAAGACAGCAATGGACGAGCTTACAACCGCACTACACATTTAGAACAGCGACGGGAAATGCTGCAAAGCTGGGCTGATTATCTACACGAACTAAGCGGGAAAGAATTTTTGACTGACTAAAACAAGTCAAATTATCAATAAATTTTATTCCCGGCAGTAGATTGCCAAGTCTAGCTGCCGGTTTTTTATGAGTCTTACAAGCAATCCAACTGATACTTTAAAACTCTTCACAAAAATTCGTTATAAATAAATCTTCATTTTCAACAACATTTACTGACATATCAGATAATCCATACTGATTGCCAGCAACATCCACAACTCCCCCTACCAACATTGGCAACCCGTTCGCCGGATTTACAGAAAAATCATTTTCTATACAATTTACTTCTTTTTCTAACAGCAAGTATTTCATATCAAAATCCTCAATTTAAAACCACTCACTTTGGTCAATATTGTTTTGAGAGGAAGTTTCTGCGTCTCTCCCCCCTACATCTATCTCTAAATGCATCTTCGTAAACATTCCTTTATCCTGGCATCGCTTACTTAATGTGAAAGATACTTCAACCACATAGCAGGTATCCAATGACTCTGCCCATTTGACTACTGGTAGTATTGTGTCTCTTGCATCTATCATATCGCCACCCTTTTTTGAAAGCATTCAACAATCAACTTACGAGTGAAGCACTCCGCCTCCCAGATTAGATCAACTCATACACTAACCCAGGCTTTTGATTCTGCAAGGGGGGTGATACAAATCTATCTTTGTACGCATCCCTCCCCCCTACGTAACAGGCTATGCCTGTAACATAGGGGCTAAATTATTAGATTATGAGGATCTTTACAGGCCAAGCGACTTGCGGAACTCATCCCGATCAAATTCACTAGGGACTTCTCCCAGCTGTTCATAGTGTTCAATACAATCAATATCATTAAATTCATTTAGCACTTCATCAACCCTGAAAATATCACTTCGACAAGTGGTCATGTCTTTCATCGCCCTCACAGATTCTAGTGATAATCCGATTTTATTATTAATTTTTCTTACCTTACAAAATTTGTCTTCAGCCAACAGGATTGCTTTTTTTTCTGGCTTTGAACACTTCACAAAAACTTTAGCAGGCATCCTAAAGTCTTTCATTTCACTGAGGCCCACTGGATCGCTAAACTTACTTTTACCAAGAAATTCTCTCCACCTAATGATTACAGCAGTCTTACCTTTTTCAACAAAGCAAAAATATTTCCAATACCTGAAATTTGGATTTTTTTCTTTATCAGACTCTCTTGCCTCGTTAAATTCCTGGACAATAAAAGAAGCGAAATCATAAAGCGAGTCCACCATTAATTTCGATTGGATAGACATAAAATCATTTAACTCATTTGTACGTACATTGAAAGACAGCAATGCTCTTTCAAATTCATTCATCTTAGCACTACTGTGCACTTTATAATCTTCGTAAGACTCAAAGAACTCTAATCCTTCAAGATCTTCGAAAGACTTATAAGACTCAACAGATCGATCCAATTCGTCAAGATCGTCAAAAACTGAAAACTCCATAACTACCTCACACATTTATCATTGCTAATTTTCCTCAACTATAACAATAAAAAATCTTAGTTAAAGGCCTGTAATTAATTAAAAAGTGTATTTAGCCAACACACAGAAGATTAAAGAGCATGGATAATAACAGAAAGTCCAGAGGCAAAACCCATGAATAGCACTTTTTTCAATCCTGAAGATACATCATTTGATGAACTTTATAAAGCCTGCCTCTCAGCCACTGAACTGGCAAAATACCTAACACATGATACATTTGATATCGAAATTAAACGCGACATTTGGGCAATGAGCTTCAAAGTAACAGAAGAATTTATTGCCTCACTTCCACATTCCAAAACTGCCAAAAAGCTTAAGTTATTGCTTTCAGCAATCGACATTGTATTCAATGATAAAAAACTAGGATGTAACGAAGCTATTTTGATCTATCACTCATGTTTATTGGTTACTGAAACGTATTATAGAAAACAAAGAAACAATCTTCGATAAAATATTAATCATTATCAATTTCGACATCCCGCTAAAAAAACATCAGCAATCTCCCACTGAAGAAAAAATGCCTAGGTTGTCAAGGGGAGTAAATGGGGAAAAACTGCAATTACACTCAGCAACGGAATCTTGTGAAAACGCATGATATGTCATGTCAATTCACAAGAGATGTTAAGCATGAGCACTGAGAGCTGGAACAACGACAACATCAACCTTCTTCGCCGCAGCGATGTACTTATGCGCTGCGCTTTTTCAAATTCAACCCTCCACCGGTTAATCAATTCGGGAGACTTTCCTACTCCGATCCAGCTTAGTCCTCGTTCTGTCGCCTGGATTGAACATGAGGTCAATGACTGGATCAAACAGCGTATCTTAACCACCCGTACTCTTAAGAATGGTGGGAGCTATGAATAAACTCTTCCCGTTTGAAAAAAACTTGCTAGTTACTCATTCAGAGGCAGAAAACGGATCAGATCCTGTAAATATCAACAAAGAATCAAACAGGTTTCTAGAGATTTTAGCTGGCGGGGATAACTATACTTTCCAGACTTTTGCTGATAGCAAATCCAGTGATAAGAATTTGGTTCGCACATTGCATGGCACACATGATATGCATAGGCGTCAACTTCAACTTCTCAATTCAAAGGGCGCAGGTGTTTTCGTTTGTATAAACATTACGGACGGGGCTGGACGTAAAGCTGAAAATGTAGTTTCCGTTCGTGGACTAGTAGCAGATTTTGATTTAAAAGATCATGATCGGATTAATAAATTAAAAGAAAATTTATCTGACTTTTTACCGACTATTATTGTTGAATCTTCGCCAGGTAAGCATCATTTTTATTGGTTAACACACCAACCAGGCGAATTAAATCTCGAAGAGTTTAAGCCGTTACAAAAAGCTCTTTGCCAATGGCTAAAATCCGACCCTAGCGTATGCGATCTCCCACGCGTAATGCGATTGCCTGGTTACATTCATGCCAAAGACAAAGGGGCTTTTTTCAAAACTAGAATTATTCACGAGGGTTCTCCGCTAAGCGGTGAGCAGATTCGTGAAACCTTACTCCCATATTTTACTCAAGAGCGTCCTCCCAGAGCGAAAGCATCAGCAATGAGCGATGCTCGTAGTGCAACGAACCGTGCTATTTGTAGCATTCTCTCAGCTACCGAAGGAAACCGTAACAATACACTCAATCGTGAAGCTTATATTCTGTTTAGCTTAGCCAAAACAGGCACTCTGTCGGAGAAAGACACACGAGAAGCGCTCACCAAAGCAGCAAGAGAGTCCGGACTTGGGCTGGATGAGATCGAGATTACAATCGAAAGTGCCTTTAGGGCCGCCAAGCCTCGTGAGTTATCTTACAGTCAGCAAAAATCTACCATGGGGCAAAAAAAATCAAAGGAAGGCAACGGCGATGCTCAAACACAAACAGATTTGATTATAGCGTTCGTTCAGAGCCGTAACGATCTATTCCACGATGACAACAAGACCGCTTATGCCCGTCATCAAGAAACCGGAGAGGTTCGCGCCTTAAAAGGACGCAGCTTCCGTTACTGGCTGACATCCGAATTTTACACTGAGTATGAAAAAGCAGCGCGAGATCAATCAATTCGCGAAGCATGTATGACTCTTGAAGGGGTCGCGATGCGACAGCATCGTCAGGTTCATACTCGAATTTCGGGGGCAAATAGCCAATACTGGCTCGACTTGGGTAAACCAGGCAGTAGCCGCTGCATCAACCTTCAAGCAGGGAAATGGTCGATTGAAGAACATAGCAGCGTAATGTTCTCTAGATCTGATAGCTCTCAGTCCCTACCAGACCCCCTGCCAAATGGTGAGTTTAATCTCTTATGGCGCATCGCCAATGTGCCGTTTGAGTCAAGGTTGGTGGTAGTAGCATGGTTAGTAGAATGCTTGCGCCCAGACACACCCTTCCCAGTTGTTGAGCTACTAGGAGAGCATGGCAGCGCTAAAAGCACTGCACAGACCGCCCTGCGTCGGCTGATCGACCCTAACGCCGCTGATCTGAGAGGAGTACCGAAGTCAGCGGAGGACCTGTTCGTAGCAGGCGGGGTCAACCACTTTATATCTATTGAGAACGTCAGTCATTTGCCTGCATCCCTGCAAGATGCAATGTGCGTAGTGGCGACCGGAGGCGGGTTCGCCAAGCGCAAGTTGTACACAGATAGTGAAGAAAGCGTTATCACCCTGAAACGCCCCATTATCCTCAATGGCATTTGTGCTGCCGTCACTCAACAAGATCTTGTGAGCCGAACTCTCACCATTGAGCTGCCGGTAATCGAAAGCGCCCAGTCTAAGGACAAACTGGAAAATGAGTTTGAAGCGAACCGCGCTAGTATCTTTGGGGGGTTGCTGGATATTGCAGCCAAAGCTCTGCAATTTCTACCTGATATGCAGTTACCAGCAACAGAACGCCCCAGGCTACTAGAGTTTGCTTACCTCGGGATGGCAGTTGCAAAAGCGATGGGCGCCCCACCCGCTAGTTTTATGCAGCAATTCAATTCTGCACGACAAGAAGGGTTAGAACGCACACTTGATGCGAGTCCGGTAGCGACTGCCATTCGAGACTGGGCCGAGATTCACTCTGGTGAGATCCGAGACTTGCCTGTTGGCCAGTGGCTCAATGTACTAGAGGACTTCAAGCCTCGGGGCTGTGAATCATGGCCAAAAAGCGCAAAAGGTCTAGGAGATGCTATGCGCCGAGCAGCTCCGGCTCTGCGTCAAATAAGCATTACCTGCAAATCTCTGGGAAACGTTGGCGGTAAGGTCAAATGGCGCATTGGTTTAGAAAAATCAATGAATTGAAATCATGCATGTCTTAAAGTCATGGGCACCTAGCCTGTTCGAACATGACTTTAAGACTTCTAAGACATTGCCTTAGAAGTTTTTGTTGGAATGATGTTTTTTCGGGAGATGCTGGTCAGGATTGATGGTTATTCAATAACTCAAGGAGCACCAAATCAGGATAGAAGCAAAAGCTTCAAATCGTACAGCCTGAAGCCTGCCCTAATCACTAACCAATCCCGAAGAGCGTGCAGCACTGAGAATATGGATTCGAGTCGCATCCTTGACGCGGGCTTTCTGCATAGCAGCATCTACGAACTCCCATACTTCCTCTGCAGCTAAGTTTGGTGGAGCGAGACCTGCACACATAGCAAAGAACTGTTCGACGTTTACAAAAGACACTCGCACATTTTTTTCATTGGCAATTCTTTCAACAAAACCTCTTCCATCAAGCACACCCGACCTCGGCCCACATACAAAGTAGAATGAACCGAGACCAGCTTGGGCAGCTTTTCCAGCGGCATGACCTACATCATTGGCATTAAACTCTTTGTCTTTCACCTCCGCAGTGTATGTAAGTTCGCCATCCAGGAAGACGTCTACGTCAAGCACTTCATTAGATGAAGAGCCAGCCTGATTCACCGGGTGAATTTTGACATCAAGCTGTCGCTGTATTCCTCGCCCCATAAGAAAGAACGACAGGCCTGTAACTAATGCGCATGACTCTCCTTCGCAAGACTGGGCTACGACGGCACTGACAAAATTCGATAGAACTAAATGCAGGGCTGCGTCGCCGTCAAATTCTGCTGCTTCTGCTACAAGAGACTCACGCTCCAACGTGAAGTATACTGCCGCTAACAATGCATGATAGGCATCGTCTGAGTCACTCAGACCGCTTAAAATGTCTATACACTGGTTACGTATTTCGCGGTCGTATCCACGCCTCACCGCGTTTTCAGTTGTCAGTGCCGCGAAACGCGCTGGTTTGTTTAGATAAGGCTCATTAGAACGACCGAGTTTTCCAGCAAGCTGATTCGGGTCTCGGTCGAAATCGACCACGACTTTATGGCAGAGCGAGCGAGAGTCGAAAGCACCGTCTATTTCAGCTCCAGCTTGGAGGCAAATCCCGTTAGCCCGGCCGTTGGTAGCCTTTGCCAGAAGATTAGTGAGCAAGATGTAGCGGTAAGTCAGGTGGTGTCCGAGCATGACATGAGAAATCGATATTTGCTTCTCATGCAGGGGACGAAACCCTGCGGTTTTAACTTCGGTTATTGCACGTTCAAGCTTTTGGCGAGCTAACGTGTGGTCGATGATAGCTGGTTTCAATTCGGCATTTCCTCAACTGTGTGGGGATGAACGTTGCCTTACGACACGGAACTAGTCAATTATAATTGGCATATGGAATGCCACTTCTATTTTAGTTTGAGAGGTAATCAATGAAGGCCATTTCTCTTTTCACCGGAGCTGGTGGAATGGACGTAGGTTTCCAAAATGCGGGCTTCGATGTTGTATGGGCCAACGACTTCGATAAGGACGCATGTGGGACGTACCGCCTAAACTATGGCGACCACATACGCCACGGTAGCATTGATGACCTAATGCCTGAGTTGAAAGAGCTTGGCCAAACCGGAGGCATCTCCTGTCTATTTGGCGGCCCACCCTGCCAGGGATTCTCCGTAGCTGGCAAGATGGATGCACAGGATCCGAGAAGCAAGCTCGTCTGGTCATATATGCAAGCAGTTAGCTTGGTTCGACCTGCAGCCTTCGTTATGGAGAACGTCAAGTCTCTTGCCACACTGGATAAGTTTCGCGCTATCCGTGAGGGATTTATTAAGGAGGCGATCAAACTCGGATATAACGTAGACCTCATGGTTCTAAACTCTAAGGAATTCGGCATTCCTCAGGGACGTGAACGCATGTTCTTGGTGGGGTTTCGTGATAGACCTAACCACTTCAGAGATCTAATTGACAGCCAGCGCTGCTCCCCTCCACGCCTTAGAGATGTTTTATTAGACGTGGGCAAAATCGGTTCACCGCAAAACAACCGAATTTGCAAAGCCAAAATCACTGCCGCAGCAAAGCCGATACTAAGGCGATCCCCATACGCAGGCATGCTATTTAATGGTCAAGGGCGCCCGCTGAATCTTGAAGGCCATGCGTCCACTCTACCCGCCAGTATGGGCGGCAATAGAACGCCAATTATCGACGACGAGGCATTGTATGGGAACCAGACTCCATGGATTGAGGAGTACCATGCACACCTGATGAGCGGTGGTGAACCCATAGATTGGAAGAGTGTCCCGGGGAGACTGCGGCGCATGTCGGTTGATGAGGCGATAGCTATCCAAACGTTCCCTCGTGACTATAAGTTCGCAGGATCTCAAAGTTCGGTTTTTAAGCAAATTGGCAACGCCGTTCCTTGCATGCTAGCCGAATCGGTCGCCAGAGTGGTGTTTGAACTGTTATCAGAAAGCCCTAGCGCTGTAAAAAAGCGCTGTAAAATATCAAAAGAGCTACAGCTTGAACTCACGTAACAGCTAAAGAATTACTTGCACTAAAACCTGCTTTTTCAATTTCCCCAGGGGGAGGGAGCAGGAAGTCCAGAGTTTACATTGGACAATAACTTTAATAATAATTCTATTATTCATTAGCTACTATTGAAGCAAAAAACAAGAAAAACTAACACTCTCTCCCACTGGTAAAGCTCCAGCTAACCTACCAACTTACTAACACTTACTCGCCATAACTATAAGCGGCTATACCCTTTACCACTTAGCCATTCTCAAAGCAGTAACTCTAGCATCATCAATTTATATCTAAAAGTAATTTTTTATATTCAACAGCTCAACTATCTTTCACTCACTCAACCACTATCCCCTAAACCAGGAAAAGAGCAGTGGAAAATCACCAGACAGTCTTATTTTAACAGTTCTAGCTTGTTACAAAGAATCAAACTGGCTTAGCTACACAATTAAAAGAAAAATAAAATCTAAATAATAGTCTGTGTCTGACCATCAAAAGGAAAAAGTAGTTAGTCGCGGCGTCGTTTTGAAATCTTGGAAACTTTGTATGCCGCCACACAGAGAGTTACTCCCATTATCAGTAAAATGGGAGATACTCCTATTAGGAATTTTAGCGTTTCATTCATGAATAAGACTCCTAAACATCCCGATTAGTATTGAACGCAGTTGATAAAAATTAGCCTTTCTTGTTCGGTAGCGTTTTCAACAAAGTTATAGCCGTTTCTTCCTTATTCACGATGGCCATGTAATAATTACTAGTGTAGTACTAATCGTAATGGAACACCAAGTTCAATTGATAGCCTCTTGGCTCCATTCCAGCTCTACGTTCGACGACTGAATCGAAGCCTGCAAGGGCAATGGCATCGTTCTAAATTACTTGCAATTCCTCTTTGTCTCAACTTTTACAATGCCAGAGCACTGCTACCCTAGCAGTGGAAGGAAACACTAATGAGCTTAGCGGAGCCTGAGTAAATGGCATTAGCGGATCTCATATGAGAAAAATTCCGTTATGTCCCTAAAGTTTTTTCCAAAGCTGCCGATCATTAACACTTGCTAATTAATTTTCACCACCTATTTGAACAGGAGAAATCAGGTGGCAATAAAGAAAGTTCTCGCAATCATTCCATTGCTTTCAGCTTTAAGCCCAGCGACATTTGCTTATCTCCCAGAAGTGCTAGTTAGCTCCCGAACCGATTACTACAATAGTTTAATATCACCAGAACCTCAGAACTTACTAGTTTTTACTAGAATGCATGACCTCGGCTGTGGTTACGACTCTACCAGACTTGAAAATCTGATTTCTCAACAGCTCGGAACATACGAAATATCACCGACTTTTATTAGAGAAGAAAACAGTACTCATGAGAGAATAGCACTCTTCGTTAACTTCACTTGCTCTCCACCTGCTACGCATAACCAAAATAGATATGATGTCGCTTTAACGGTAACGTTTGGCTATGCTAAGTTTAATCCGGGCATGGTATGGAATACCAACTATGCCCCCAATGGAAGCATGATGAGGAGAAGCATAGATGACATTGAATATCAAATTAATGAAGCAATCCATACCGCAATTTATCATTATAGCTACCCGAATGGTTTACCAGAACCCTCCAGACAATAATACAAAAAAACAAGATATCAAAGATAAATATTAAACTGATTTAAACTAGTGATCGCTGAGCATTAAGACACATAGTGTCGAAATAATCAGCGATTATCTAACAATCAACCTACATAGTATTTTTCTCAGAGACTAATGGCTCACTCAAAATCAACCATTTAAATCACAAATCCAAGGTTTAAACCTTCCAGCTTTTCACTGTCCGAATTGGAGTGCCATTGAATTGATCAAGCTACTAACGGGTGACATCTAGCTCAATGAATCAGGCTAACATACCTCAAAATCTCAAGCTCATCATGATAGGAAGTGTCGCAGCCATTTTATCAGGTTGCTCCATAAGCCCAACCTACGACCAACGCTTCGATCCGGAAAACCATAGTCGCGCCTACAACCTGGCTCAGGCGGGCAACTTATGGAAAGTTCAAGATCGCAAAGTAGATCAGCAAGACTATACAGCAGCCATGGCCAACCTGTCGGATGCGTTCGGCACTACATTGCTAGTGAACAACGATGTTGCCCTGGGGCTAGATTGGGGAACGTCATTAGGGATAGGACTACTCGACTTCCTCACCTCTCCCCCTGATCAGCTTAAGCGTGACAGTGCCTTCTTCTTCGTACCAACCAGCCAAGCGCCTAGTAGTAATGAAGCGCAGGCACTGGTGTTCGATCACTACCGCTTGGCTGTGCAACAGGCTGCCAAAGAGCTTGGCCTGGAGCTACAACAGCACGGCGATGATAACCTCCACCAGGCTTCCAGCAACCGTCAGGGAGTTGGTTTTGTTTTAGTAGATAAGAATCGTGGGTGCCCTGGTTACGATACACAAGTAGCCAACGCGAATGATCGCTGTCGAGTCATCTTGGAAATAACCGAGAAGGCGAGCCATACTTCCATGGCCCCCTTGGTAACGGGGCTTGGGGAGAATGTACATTTCTACCAAGCATCGGATCATTACCGCTACTCTCCGTTCTGGGTGCTTTTACCGGATAGCGCCGAGCTTAACCAAGAAGCCATCACAGCAAGGATCTCAGCCCATATGCCGGATTGGTTCTACGTATATCTGGCCCCTGATCGGGAAGCTAAGCGGCCGGCGATGGTGTTTGAGCGAGGTGAACCACATCTTTTCATCATGCCACAGTAAATTCCGTACTGAGTAATTAAAATCCGGATCCGACGCTAGGTGGGTCATGCATGAATAATCTACCGTGGGTCACAACTGAGTATCGCTAAAGGAGGGAGGAGGATTGTTAGGCGTCTGTATAGGACTGAACTAATTTAAGGAGACACAATAAAAATCTAGACAAACCTCTAAGTCCAGGGGGCATATATGGGGGCATAAAAAAATATATAAATATAAAAAAGCTTTAAAATCAATAAGGAAATACAACTATAAACGGGACGCCGCCTCCACCACCTTACTATACAAATCAAGCACCTACGGGTGCTTTTTTTGTGCCTGTGGGCTGAAAAGGGCCTGTTTAGGCATAGCGTGGTCAACATTTTGGTCAACATTTCTGATTTATATTTTACTTATCCACTATCTGCATGTATTCCATAAAATCGTCCGATGCATAGCCTAACCCGCAATTCGCATCAAACCGTTCATTGATACTGAAGAGGGTCATTTTATTGGCTTGTGCTGGTGACGTTGGAAAGAAGGCTCCACCTGGCTCACTGTGCATGAAAAAGTCTCCAAGCTTCGCCCCGCAATGTTGGCAGTGATTCATGAAGTATCTGGCTCCAGCTGTTTTGCTGTATGCCAACTTGAAGCACTCAGTGAATCGACGAATTTTTTTCACTACACGAGGAGAGAGATTATGAACGTTCGACACTGTGCTTCGAAGGCCGTAGCTTTGCCATTCGCCTAAATTCCTAGTGAGCGCGAATTCCTCTTCTTCGTCCTCAAAGTACTGAAAATCTTCATGTTCCTCGGGAAGTTTGAATGAGAAAACACGAGTCAGGGCCTTGCATTTCCAACAATCGGATACCGACTCCATCACGTAGTAGTAGGGCGATCTGACACAAAACTCAGGCTCGTGTTCTAGTTCGATGTCATCGGGTATCGGCAACCACCGTGCCAGCGGGCCGACTTCAGCCCCGTCAGGGATATACCACACCTTCGCCTGCGGATCCCATCGCGCGCCGAGAGACTTTGCTTCATCCTTTTGAGAAAACGGGACATCAAGATCAATTCTTGCCATCAACAATATCCATATCGATTTCCGAATCGAATGATCGTCTCATGTTTGTGCTCACGAATTGAAGATGCCCCGGCTTCGCTCAGCTTCCGGCGCAGCATTGGGATATGCGAGTCCAGCGTATTCGATTGCACCTCGTCATCGAAACCGAAAACTGCCTGCTCCAGCGACTCGCGCAGCACTGTTCTGCCGCGTCGCTTCATCAGTGCCGCGAGCACACGCAGTTCACGGCGTGGGAGTTCCATACGCACTCCTGCCACCGTTACCTCCTCGTTCGAGAGATCGAAGACTAGGGAGCCCGCCTGGATCTCCTCACCGGCCAGATCGGCAGGGCGCCGCCGTATTGCGCGAATGCGCGCTAACATTTCGTCGAGTGAGAACGGCTTAATGAGGTAGTCATCGGCACCTTCATCAAGACCCGCGACACGGTCAGAAACTTCCCCGCGTGCGCTGAGCACGATGATAGGAAGGCCAGGACTGCTTGCACGCATCGCAGGAACGAGGGACAGCCCGTCACCGTCCGGCAGGGTGCGGTCTAGCAAGACCAGGTCGAAGGAAGCAAGCATCAACGCCTCGCGCGCGGCGGTCGGCATGGTCGACAACGAAGCGCTTCCGCTCCAACACAGCGCGCAACGTCTCAGCCAGCTGAAGCTCGTCCTCGACCAGTAAAATTCTCACCATAGCACCTTATATCGACGCCGCCGAACGCTTGCCAGGGCGAGGACGGCTGTAAACGCCGAGCCTACTCACACTAGGTTGCGGCAACATTGCACCCCGGCAAGAAGCCGTTGCGGCCACCATTAGCGGCGTGCCTTCGAACATGCGCCCTTCCATCTCGTAGGCGATGTAGAACATGCGCGTCAGCACAGCATCCTGCCAGGCTTTTAGCAGCGACGGCGTGGAATAATGGAGAACTGCAGCACGATACGGTCGGCTTCAAGCAGCCGCGGGGGTGAGCTACTTGAGCGCGGCCGCGGTAAGATTCGCCTAATGCTAGCGGTAACCGGCACCGAAGCGGAGCGTAGGGAAACATAGCCCGCAAGGGATATGGCGCCCGATTGACCGTCTGGTTATGGGCCCGTTCACCCGTTGTTTTGTTTTGACCCCCGATACCGAATGCCGACTCCCTGATACTTTGCACCAACAGAACCCATGGCGCTACGAACCAGAACACTGAATTTGCGGGTTTACCCGGCGGACTCGCCGGATGGCATGATTGGGTGCCTGTCCACCAACCGGCTTCGCTTCCTACCGGCTGGCTTTCCGGCGGTCCATCGCCGCGGCAATGTCCTCTTCGTGCTCTTCGCCCCAGCCACAAAGTGGCTCCATGGCCTGCACCAGACTCCTCCCGAAGGGCGTCAGCGAGTAGTCGACGCGCAGTGGGATCTCCCCATAGTCGGTTCGCTGGACGATGCCGTCGGACTCCAGCTCCTTCAACTGCTGGATCAACATTTTGTCGCTCACGCCCCGGACGCTTCGCTTGAGCTCGCCATAACGCGTCGGGCCTTTGTTTAAAAAGAACAGAATCAAAGGCTTCCACTTCCCGGAGATCACGTGCAGCGTCGCATGCAGGCCGCAAATGAAACGTGGGTTTTCTGAGTTTTCTTTCGCCATAACGGATACTTACCAAAAGGTGCATACTTGAACATTTGTAAGTAGGTATATACCGTAAAAGCGAACCGAGTCAATACACACGGAGACCCAACCATGAGCCGGCTAAACGGTAAAATCGCACTGATCACAGGCGGAGCCAGCGGCATCGGCCTGGCCTCGGCCCAACGCCTCATCGACGATGGCGCCTTCGTCTTCATTGCCGGACGGCGCCAGGACGTCCTCGACAACGCGGCTGAGGCACTGGGATCCAGCGCCCGGGGCGTCCAGGTGGATGTGACAAAACCAGAGGATCTCGACCGCGTCTTCGAAACGATCCAGAAAGAAAAAGGACACCTGGACGTACTGGTGGCCAACGCGGGCGTCGGCGAATTCGCCAGCCTGGGACAGGTCACCGAGGAGCACTACGACTACATCTTCGACATCAACGTCAAAGGCACCCTCTTCACCATCCAGAAGGCCCTGCCCCTGATGAGGAACGGCGGCTCCATCATCCTCACCGGTTCCACGGTCGGCAGCATGGGCACCCCCGCCATGAGCATCTACAGCGCCTCCAAGGCGGCCGTCCGAAACCTGGCGCGCAGTTGGGCCCATGATCTCAGGGGCACCGGCATTCGCGTGAACGTCATGTCTCCTGGCCCGACCAAAACAGACAAGCTGATGGAACTGCTCCCATCTGAAGCCCTGAGCGAGATGAAACGGACCGTACCGCTTGAGCGTCTGGGAGATCCCCAAGAAACCGCAGGCGCGGTCGCGTTCCTGGCGTCCGACGATAGCAGCTTTATGACAGGGAGCGAGGTGTTCGTTGACGGGGGCTACGCGCAGGTTTAGGGGCTAGGCGGGGAACGGGGGGTAATAGGGACAGGGTAACGTTTTCCTGTCTCTATTATTCTTCAAACATCAAACCAGAGAGCCAATCACCAGAACAGTTCTTTGGGAATGCCTGTCCACCGCTCTTTGCTTCGTTCATTTTTTTGTAAGTGTGTCGATTTCCTCTAGGAGATACTTCTCTTTCTTCTAAGGAGGCATATTTGTTTGTCGGTGCCCGTCACTTTTTGTTTATAATCAATCGTCGACACCGCTATTGCAAAGGCTTCCATTTCGCCCTCTTAGTCCGGTTTCGAAATGCTTAACTGATAGGCATGACACCTAATTTCCATTAGGCTACATATCCAAAATTCACGCTCCTTCTGTATTTCCCGGCACTGCCACCTTGGGTCGTTACCTGTATTACTGCTTTTCTTATCCGTCTACCGAATTCGGCTTAGCAAAGAGTGCTTAATACGGCTGGTTATCTTAGTATGGGCTCTCAACGCCAACGTTGTCAGGTAAGTAGAATCCACTATGGATAAGAAGGCTCTCAGTAAGCGCAATATTTGCACTCTTTTCCTTACTCCTGCGAGGACGCAGACCGGGTGCGATATGCAGATGCGGGTAGACGTAACGTTAACGCTGGGCGGGTTAGCTGCTCAGCTATCTCAGCAATTAACTGATTGCAGGCAACAGCCATCACCTGGGTGATGGCATCGTTGCACGGGATGGGAATAACGCGGGATTGGAGAGAGTGGTGGTCGGCTGCTTACCGCTTTTCCCTCCACTTACGCGGATCAATGCGACCTTCGTACATCGGTAATTCCAGCACCGGGTCATCATCCCGAAACTGAGACCACATGCGGTTCAAGCCGGCAGTGCCGAAGATACGCACCCGCTCGACCTCATCCAGGTTGAGTACATCAGTAAGAATGCCCGGGGTAGCGCCGGACATCCTCGAGCGGATACGGCCTTCGGGGTCGACGATCAGACTCTGACCTTCCCCCGCAGGCGTGGCTGAATTAGCGCTCACCATATACACCTGGTTGAAAATAGCATTGGCCTGGACAAGGATTTGCTCCTGAGCGCGGTCGCAGGTGGTGGTGGCCACTTGGTTGATGATCACCTCCGCCCCCAGCCACGCTAGCTGACGTACCGTCTCGGGGAACCAGATGTCGTAGCAGATGGCTAGGCCGACCCGGCCTATGCCCGGCACCTCGAACACTTCAAAGCGATCTCCCGGCTGATAGGGCTCATAAGGCCGCCAGGGAAAGCACTTACGGTAGGCAGCCATTCGCTCACCTTCGGGCGAATAAACCGGCGCGGTGTTGTACAGATGCCCGTCCTCTCCCCGTTCGCATATCGTGCCGGGCAGCAGCCATACCCCCAAGTTGCGGGCGATACGTGATAAGTGCTGGTCACGGGGGCCATCGATCGGCTCCGCAGCGGCTTCCAGTTGCTCCCTTCGCTGGTCAGGCGTACCCGTGGCACCGCATAAATAGAGCTCTGGATAAACCACCATCCTTGGCTGTTCAAAATCGGCACCGAAGTCGCTCAGATGTACCGCCAGCTCGGCCTCGAAGTCCAGCAGTTCGGAGTCAATGCCGTGCGGCCGCGAGGCTTCCTGCACCACAAGGACAGGCAAATTTCTGGACATAGTGGATCTCCGTTTAAAGGGTAGCGTTTACCGAGGCGGGCGCTGACTCGGGCTCTGATTCATCAAAGGCCACTTCCGGCGGTTCGCGACGGAAGAATCGGGTCAGGTAGGCCAACTGGGCGAGACCGATGGACAGCCAGATTAGCCCCAGAATAAAGGCGTTGATATCCAGCTTACTCATCAGCCAAAGGTTAACCAGGGCACCGATGAGTGGCACTACCATCCCTCTAATCACACCATACTGGCGCTTTGCGTCGGCGTCTTTGCTCACCAGAAAGATCACTGACAGGTTAACCATCGTGAAAGCGATGAAGGCACCGAAGTTGATGAACGAGGCGGCCGATAATACATCGAGAAACAAAGCGATGATGCCGATAGCGCCCGTTAACACGATATTGAACACCGGCGTATGGAAGCGCGAGTGCAGCGCACCGAACAGCTTAGGCGGCAGTACTGCGTCCCGCCCCATGGCAAACAGCAGCCGAGAGGCACTCGCTTGGGCGGCCAGGCCAGACGTGAACTGGGCGAGCACCATCCCGGCCAGAAAGATAGCTCCGAAGAGATCCGCACCGATGGTCGTGGCAATTTCGAAGGCAGCGGAGTCGGCGTTTACGAAACTACCCCCCGGGTGAACCAGTTGGGTTGTATAGCCCACCAGCACATAAATACCGCCGCCGATCAGTGCAGTCAGCATGATAGCTTTAGGAATATTGCGCTTCGGGTCGATGGTTTCTTCGGTCAGTGTGGTAACGGCATCAAAGCCAAGAAAAGAGTAAGCGGCCACCGCGGCGCCCGCAGCAATCGCGGTAAAGCCAGCCTCTTCACCCAAGAACGGCCCCAGACTAAAAAGCGCATCGCTGCCACCGGTCGCAAATACGTGACGAACCGACAGCAGCACGAAGAAAGCGATCACCAATATCTGGAACACCATCAGCAACGAGTTCACTTTGGACGCCAGCTTGATGCCGTAGATATTCAGGAAGGTGGTGATACCAATGAAGCCCAGCAGGAATATCCAGCTTGGCACTTCAGGAAAACGCGCGTTCAAATAAGCAGCGCCGATCAACCAAATTACCATCGGCAGGAAGAAATAATCCAGCAGCACGCTCCACCCCACCATAAATCCAACACGCGAGTCGATGGCTCTGCGTGCGTAAGTATAGGCAGACCCGGCTACCGGATAAGTACGCGCCATAATGCCGTAGCTGCATGCCGTGAATAGCATGGCAACAGTCGTGATGAGGTAAGCAGTGGGTACGGCGCCATTGCTAGTGCTGGCAATCACACCGAAAGTGCCCAGCACGATCAATGGCGTCATGTAGGCTAGGCCAAACAGCACCACGGCTTTTAGGGATAGAGTTCTTTCCAGTTTGATATTGTTATCCGTCATGATCCATCTCCAGGAAACGTTAGAACCGACAGCGGGCAATCGCTGAGCCGTCACAAAACGAAAAGGTGGTTTATCAAGCCAGCCGCCGAGGCTAGACCAGCTTGCTACCGTTAATGATCGGCTAATAACCCTCAGTTGCTGGCGTTGCAGCTGTCCGGCTAGACTGAGTTGCTTAGTAGCCAACCTATCTAGAACGGTATTGGCAGCTCATCGGATCGTATATAACCCTAGCGTGGTATGGATTTTCGGATGTGGAAGCAGTGACTCAAAGCGAAAATGACGAGGTACTGGCCGATACCATCATGGCGTTGGGTACGCCTGCGTTGCCTCAACACTTCTCTAGATTGGTGAAACGACTCGCGGCCTTCGATAACCTAATAATCATCGCTTATCACGGCGAACACCGACCAGCGGTACTCTATCGGGAATATACCGACCCTGTCGTTTACCTACCGATGGATAGCCAATATCTAGGGGGAGATTACCTGCTGGATCCGTTTTACCGCGAGCACCTCAGAGCTGGTGTGCAGGGTATACGCCGATTGAGGGACGTAGCGCCCGATCACTTTCGACGCACACATTACTATAAGAATTACTACCAGCAGACCACACTACTGGACGAGATAGCGGTTTTCGCCAATATCACCGAGCGTGAGACGATAACCGCTTGTTTCGGTAGGGATCGCTCTAGTGGCAAACCCTTCAATAGGCATGAACTTGAAGTTCTGCAACAGTACGAAATGACCCTGAGCTCTCTACTGAAAAAGCATTGGCAAAACTATCGCGTTGAAGGCGTGAGCAAAGCGGCACCAGCGCCTCTAGAGGAACGCCTTAGAGAAGCATTGAATCAGCAACACAGTATTCGGCTGAGTCCACGTCAAGCGGAAGTGGCCTTGTTTATTTTAAGAGGCCACTCATCTCTATCCATCAGCCTACACCTGGAGGTCAGCCTCCAGACGGTTAAGGTCTTCCGTCGCCAGCTCTATGCCAAGTGCTGCATTTCGTCCCAGGCGGAACTCTTCGCGCTACTTATGCCCCTGTTCGCTCAGCTTGCCGATCACAGATGACGCATCGTCTTATCAGGCTTTTGAGAACTAAAGAGTTTTTGCAATTAAATAAAAAATCAGACAAATAAATTAATAACTTATAGCCGCTCATCGTCAGCCGCTTGGTACGCCTGCACCGAGCACTCAGTGAGTTCAGCCTGGGTAGTAGCGCTATCACACGTATCGACCGCGTAGGCAAAGCTGCATAAGGCCAACAACCCCATACTCGTAAAAAGTGAAGACAAACGCATAATGATTGAGCCTATTACATTTGGTAAAAATATGGAAAGAGTACTGCCCCTCTATTCTAACCCCTATCTTAACAGTGCCAATAAAACCAAAGCGCTGGCATGATAGCCAGCGCTTTTTCAATCATTAAAGTATGCTTATTACTGTTTAGTGAGCCAGCATCTCTTCAACAATCTCTTCGCCACTTAGTTCTGAGAAGTAATAGGTTGGCCAGTTAGTCACTTCCTCTAACAGCGCTTCACGATCATCGCCCCAGTAGAGGTGGTAATGGTCTGCGTCAGTTGGGTAAATGCTGTGGTCGCTAAACTGGATATATTGGGGTAGATCGTTAGTCCCCTCGCCTTCAAGCTCGAAAATAAAACGAACACCCCGGTTGCCCACCTCGTAATTTAAAATCTCGTAGCCATCGTACTGGTAGTCACCCGACATCTCTTCGCCGTTCGCAAAGAAGGTGATGTTGCTGCCATCGATAACGATACGCTCGACATCCGTTTGATACCCTGTGTCGTAATACGCTTTGTACTCTTCGGCCGTCTTGTCGCCATTTTCTGCTTTATGCGCAAACACTTCGTCAAGCGTGCCATCTTGCAGGTAGGGATAAATGGACTGCCAATCGCCTTCCCAATCAGAAAGCGCACGATCCTCAACCTGCTCATCATCAAAATAGCCTGAATAGATATCTTGGTCGTGGTCGTGGTCGTGGTCGTGGGCACTATGAGTATGGTCGTGATCATGCTCATGATCGCTGGCACTAACGCCTTGAACACCCGTCAGTATCAGTGCACTCAATACAAGCGCGCTGGCGCTCTTTAGTGGCAATGCTGTCATATCCGATCTCTCCTTTGTTTGCGGACTGAAGAATAATGCATCTCCCAATAAAGAGATATTATAACATAACACTAATCAAACGCATTGTTATCTTGGTTTGGCGCTTCGTCCACTTTGAGCGGTGAAACATGAGGTTATTTAGCCTAGCAAGAACGGGAATGTTCAAATGCAAATTAATATTAACAAGCACAAACGCATCGGGCCCCGCCTAAGCGGGGCCCGATCATCGAATCTAAACGATTCGAGAACTTAAATAATCGCTAGGATTAAGAAAGCAGCTTAATGTTTGAAGCTTGAAGGCCTTTCTGACCTTGGGTAACGTCAAAAGAGACGTTAGCGCCTTCAGGCAGAGTTTTGAAGCCATCAGACTGAATTTCAGAAAAATGAGCAAAAACGTCGTCGCTGCCGTCAGACGGTGCGATGAAGCCAAAACCTTTAGAATCGTTGAACCACTTAACTGTGCCAGTTGCCATGATATATAATCCTTTTCGCTAGTTGCGAATTGTAGAATTCCTGGTATTACCCAGATAAATAGTGAGTAGAACAAGGAATACAATTACAGACTACCGAAAGAATTCGAATGTTTCTGGAACCATGCTTGCTTGCTAACTTACTAACTGCGCACATCCTGTCACGTAGTCAACAGCAGGTCAAAGCCTTTATGTTTTTTTATTTTTTGCTCTGCCTTCCATAGTCGTTTAAAAACCGCGCAAATTTGCAAAAATAGCCTTAATCTTGCCAATGAGCCAGGCACTACTAATCCGACCGTCTGGCGCGCTTTGCTTGCTCGCTAAAACCCGCTGCATTCGCGGCCTGGTGAGCATTCTGGAAGAGGTTTTAACATGCTATACGGACTGAGTTTATTGGCGGGTATCGCTCTTTTGACACTCGGAGGGGAGTCGCTTATCCGCGGCGCGGTAGCTGGCGCACGAAGAGTCGGCGTCTCGCCGCTGTTAACAGGGTTGGTGGTGGTTGGTTTTGGCACCTCGGCTCCTGAACTTGTCGTATCAATTGATGCCGCGATTAACCAGCAGCCTGACATCGCGGTTGGCAACATTGTGGGCAGCAACATCGGCAATATCTTATTGATTCTGGGCCTATGCGCGGTTATTTGCCCCATGGTGGTTCAGCCTTTAGCACTGCGCCGGGATGGGCTGGTCGTGGTGTTGGCCAGCCTGCTGTTTATTGGGCTCTCCTTCGGCGGCGCACTGGGTCGCATTGATGCAGCAATTTTTATAGCGGGCCTGGTCGGCTATCTGGTTTGGGCTTACTTAAGTGAAAGCCGTCAGCACATTCCCGCGGCGGAAATGCACGCTTCAGAAGCGGAGGAGATGACCAAACTCCCCACTACAGGCTGGATGATCGTCGTAGCGTTAGTGATTGGCTTGGGCATGCTGATTGGCGGGTCTCAGCTACTTTTATACGGTGCCATTGGGTTGGCCCAGGCCATGGGTATTTCCGAAGCAGTCATCGGCTTAACCATCGTCGCTGTTGGCACCTCACTGCCGGAGATGGCCGTGTCGGTGGTTGCTGCGTTACGGCGTCATGCGGATGTTGCCGTCGGGAATATTCTGGGTAGCAATATTTTCAACCTGTTAGGCATCCTGGGTATCTCCGCGTTTTTACAGCCGCTGCCCCTTGCGCCACGCGTGGCTCTGTTTGACCAGTGGGTAATGCTGGGAGCCGCTGGCATACTGGTGCTGTTTTTGTATACCGGTATGCGCCTGTCGCGCTGGGAGGGAGCCGCACTGCTTGCAGGCTATGCCGCTTATTTAGCGTTAAGCTTTACGATTTTTTGAGCTGGCCTAATCGTTGATTGCGCTGAGCCAAAAACCCATCGTTTTTGGCTCAATGACTTGATTGTTTATCGTGGAGAAACGTCACCGTGCACATTGCAACCTTGGGGCCTAGTGGCAATAACCATGAACTGATTGCCAAGCGCTATCTCAGAATGCGTTGCTCAGGCGAAGGCAGCGTGACTCTCTTTAGCCAGTTTGAAGCGGCCTTTCAGGCGCTCCTCGCGGGTCATGTGAGCCACGTTCTACAGTGCACCGCCCATGCAACGCATAGTGACTGCGTTGGCCGCTATATGCATCGAGTCTATCCCGTAGACACCTTTATAGCGGGCAGCAAGCCGCTGGCGCTGATTGCCCAGCGCGGCTCTGTTCGCCCTACCCAAGTAGCGCTACAACCAGCGACCCGCTACTACACCGACTTAACGGCTTATACAGAGATCATAGACGCCCCCACCACAGTGGCGGTGGCAGAAGGGCTTCTTGCGGGACGTTTTGCGGCGGGCATTTGCGCTGAAGAGGTGCTAGGCCAAGCCCCCGAGCAACTACGTTTGGTGCAGTCACTGGGGCCTGCGCTGGATACCTGGGTAATGTTTGCCACCACTCCACTAGCAGCCTCTTCACCGCTACGGTTAGACGCTGACGTTTAAACAACCGAGCTAAACAACAAAAATCAGGGTCACCCCTCCCACGGCCAACGCGCTCCGCTGCCACAGTGCTTTTCGCGCAATCACCCCGTAAGAGATCGCCCCTAAACCAATCGCCACTTTTAGCGCATACAACAAGGCGCCGGAAGGATTGAAGGCCATTTGGATCATCTCTGGGTTGGCCACCATGGCTAGAGGAATAATATAAAGCCCTATTCCTAACGCCATGGCTTTGAATGCGACTTTTAGCCAGTTCTCCCCCACCATGCCCGCAGCAATGAACACGCCGCCACACACCGGCGGCGTAATCGTCGATAGCAGCGCGTACCAAAAGACAAAAAGGTGCGCCAACAGCGGTTCCAAACCTAGCGAGGTCAGGGCAGGCCCGGCGACAGAGACACAAATCACATAGGCGGCGGTGGTGGGCACCTCCATGCCTAAAATCAAGCAGGCGAGCGCCGTCAGTAGCAAGGCTGGCCAGAGCATGTCGTTGGAGAGCGATAGAATGCCCGAAGTGATCTTGACGCCCAATCCTGTCAACGACAGCACGCCGACCACCAGCGAGGCACATAGAATAATGGAACCAATGACGGCAATCTGGCGTCCAGCGGTGACCACTGCGTTGGCTAAACGGGTGGCAAAGCCGGGGAGCGAAAAGCGCAACGTCACGTTAAAGAAAAGCAGCGCAATGCCCGCGAAAATCGCAACACTGGCGGCGTACTGGGGGGTAAAACCGCCGTTAAAGATGCGTTCTAACAGCAGCACGAAGGGGATGGCAAAAAACAGCGAAGTAATCAGCACCTCTTTCGCGTTGGGTCGCTCGCTTTCGGCCACGGGCTTTAGATCATGGCGGGTCGCATAAGCATTAATACCCACCCAGACCGTCAAAAAGTACAGCACCGCTGGAAGCATCGCCGCGGCCATGATCTGGGTATAGGGCGTGCCCGTCAGCTCTACCATCACGAATGCCCCTGCGCCCATCAGCGGCGGCATAATTTGCCCGCCGGAGGAGGCAACGGCTTCCACCG
>TARA_R100001369_G_C3327589_1_pt1 | contig 40505 bp, 34 predicted proteins | sample TARA_R100001369 | Tara Oceans TARA_R100001369 (sample SAMEA2621528) | marine metagenome | biome: marine biome (ENVO:00000447); feature: surface water layer (ENVO:00002042); material: "saline water (ENVO:00002010), including plankton (ENVO:xxxxxxxx)" | depth 5 m
ATCAATCAATCAATCAATCAATCAAAAATCAAACAATTATGAGAACCTTATCTAAAATTATGGATACATCTAATAGCTTAGATGACGACTTAGAAACAATAAAATAATAAGAACTCTTTTATCTTATTAAAAACAAAAAAAGTCAGTTACATTAATTTGTAACTGACTTTTTTATTTATTGAAATGAAATCTTATTTCTTTACAACTTTCTTTGTTATACTATTAGATTGTGTACTTAGTTTAATAAAATAAATCCCACTTTCTTGTTGAGTCATGTTAATAACATACTCACTGTTAGAACTTAAGTTACCACTAGATACTTTCTGACCTAATGTATTATAAATTGTATAACTAACGTCTTGACCTATATTAGAAAGAACAACGTTTAAATTATCATTTACTGGGTTTGGATATAGATTAATTAAGCGCTCTAAACCAAACTCATCTACACTTAGAGGATCTTGTGCTTTGAATGTAACAGATTCACCACTACCATAATCACCACCAGTTATTATTACATTCCCACTATCGTCTTGCAAATTGTAAGTTCCATTTCCTTGAGTACAGCATATACCATCACCAAAAGAATCTAACATACTAAATGTATAACAATCATCAAAAGCTGGTATTGTAATCGTTTCTTGAAATGCTGTTGCGTTAGCATAAGCAATTGTTGGCCCACTAGCAACAACAGTACCTCCACTATTACTTAGTTGCCATGTAACTTCATTACCAAAATTATCTGTTGTAAGATTTAAAATTACCTCATTCGTAGAAAACTCAGGTGAAACTGTAAAAGTAAAAGCAAAAACATCATTTACTGTATTTTCATCTGTTGTAGCATTAGGGTTTGTTACAGATACAGTAAATGTATGCGATCCTGGACTCAAGTTACTATAAACTGGTGAAGCTAAAACGACATCTTCATCAGATAATAAAGAACCCGTAAAGTTTATTACAGTATCAGGCTCAGAATCTATACTATAAGATACATCAGCCGATGTTAATGTTAAAAGACCACGATTAATTAATGTGACTTGTGGTGTAAAATCGTCATTACAAATCAAATCTTCGTTACTAGCACCTGCACTTACAGTAGCATCTACTTCAAATTGTTGTAATAATGGAAATATATCTAAAGTCGTTACACCTGTATTACCTGGATCTAACCAATCTCTTAATCTAGAAGCTGCAGTCGTTCCGAAGTCCCAACCAACACCAAAACGGCCATAAACATCAAATCCTCCATTGTCGTTAGTACCAACACATTGGGCACTACCACCAGATAACATACCAATTAAATGACCATCTTCATTGAAAAGACCAGATCCAGAAGAACCACCTTCAGTAACCCCTAAATCCCAATCATTTATTCTCCACATCTCTGTAGTTGGGTTACCGTTAAAACTTGTAACATTACGAAAAGCACCACCATCATCTCTACATGCTTTTTGTATGTCACCACTTGGGTGGTGTACTCCAAAATTAATTTGTGGTGTTTGTGTCGTAGATCTATTCCAACCAGACCAAACGACATCCGGATTATTATTAAAAAAACTTGTATCCGTAATTTCTACAAGTTTCATATCAGACTCTGAACTGGCAGCTCTTCTAATAGAACCACTTACGGTTTGATTAAAAGAACCATTCGTACTATTGGTCGTTGTTCCACAAGAAGGGTTAGGGCTTCTCCAATTAAATCTAAACGCCCATGCACCTTCACCACCACCACAATGATTGGCAGTTAAAAAATATGGTGTACCGTCATTGTTAGTGTTATTGACTAAACTTCCAGTACATAGACCACCACTTGTTAGCAACATTGCTACAGCTTTTTTAACTTCTTCTTTTCTTGTATTTATATCAAAAGGGTCTGTTGTTGGTGCTATATCACAATCCACATCTTGGTTACAAGACCCTGAATCATTCAATGCTTTTTGATATGTTTCTGCAGTACGATAACCATGTACAACAGAACCTACTGTTAATTTAGCTTCGCCTCTTACATTAGCTGGTTGATAATATTCAATCCAAGCTTGGTCACCTTTAACGAACCATGTTCCTAAAATTTCTTCAGGGTTGTTGTTATGATGTGTAAAAGGTCTTATTAAATCATTTTTCTCATTATTATAAACATAAAGCGTAGCTCCTTCTGGGATCCAAAAAATATCAAACATAAAGTTTAATGTATGTGCTCCTTCAGATTTATAAGTCATTCTCCAAATACGATCTCCGTTTGGTAATGTTGTCCATTCACCTACATCATTAGCACTATGGTCAACATATATTTCGTGACCAAAACGCCAAGGCTTAGACTTATCCTTATCATTTATTAAATCTTCATCCATTAATGATTTAACATCAAAAGATGATAGTTTATGAGGTCTTATAGCCTCTAAGTTTTCTAATGACCAGCTTGGTGGTTTAATATCATCTGGTATTTGCTGTGCAAATGACAATGTCGTAAACAATGCCAATACATAAAGTAATTTTAATTTCATAAGGATTTTTTTTTTAATGATATGGTTTAAAAATAATACTTTAAATGAGATTGCCATATTATAGATTTAACTATTTCTTAACAATCGACTAAACGCGTATTAAATCGGCAAGATACGATTCAACCTCTAATAGAATTTTCAACATTTTGATAACACTAAAAATCTATTTACATTTAAGAAACTAAATTATTATGTGTAATAAAAACTTTATAAACTTATTAATCTTTTTAGTATTAATTATGAGCTGTAAATCAGAAATATCTAAAGAAGATAAATTATTAGCTGATGCAAAAGCAATACATGAGCGTGTTATTACTTTAGATACGCATTGCGATATCAATGTAAAAAACTTTACAGATGAGCTAAACTACACGCAAGATTTAGATACACAAATCACATTACCTAAAATGAAAGAAGGTGGACTAGATGTTGCTTGGTTCATTGTTTATACTGGTCAAGACTCACTAACGGACTCCGGATACGAAAATGCCTATAAAAATGCGATGTCTAAATTTAGTGCGATACATAAATTAGTAGAAGATATTGCACCAAATGATATTGAGCTAGCTTTAACATCAGATGATGTTAGGCGTATTGATGCCAAAGGAAAAAAGGTAGCTATGATAGGTATAGAAAATGGTTATCCTGTAGGTTTAGATATTAGTAATGTAGAAAAATTCTATAAACGTGGCGCACGTTATATGTCCTTATCACACAATGGCCACAGTCAACTTTGCGATAGCAATACTGGCGAAAGCGATAACATTTGGTTGCATAACGGATTGAGTGATTTAGGAAAACAAGTAGTGACAGAAATGAATCGTGTAGGGATGATGATCGATGTCTCACATCCTTCAAAAGAATCTATGCGACAAATGATAGCATTGAGTAAAGCACCAATAATAGCATCGCACTCTTCTGCCAGAGCGCTTTGTAATCACAGCAGAAATTTAGATGATGAGCAATTAGTTTGGTTAAAAGAAAACGGAGGCGTTGTACAGACCGTTGCATTCACATCGTATTTAAATACTGAAAAATTCGAAAAACGAGTAGGAATTGAAGTTGAAATTGCAAAGCAAATTTTAGACTCAATGGGTGTACAATGGGCAGAACGCGATGCTCAGAAATTAATGACAGCCGATGAACGAAACACCTATTACGGTCATTTAGGAACTATGGTGCCTATTCGGAAAAATAAATTGGCAACACTAAAAGACTTACCGCCTGCTGTAGATGTTTCTGACTTTGTCAACCATATTGATTACTTAGTTGAAAAAATGGGTATAGACCATGTCGGTATTAGTAGTGATTTTGATGGTGGTGGAGGAATTGCTGGTTGGTCTGATGCTTCAGAAACCTTTAATGTTACCTTAGAATTAGTAAAACGTGGTTACACTGAAGCACAAATAGAACAACTTTGGAGTGGGAATTTATTAAGAGTTTTGGATGAAGTTGAGGCTGTGGCAAAAACTTTGAATTGATTTTTCAACTACTTATATACTATATCTGACATAGAAATTATATTTAAGAATCAAAAAAGCCAGTAAATAAATATTTACTGGCTTTTTTGATTCTAATCCTTTTTTACTCTGAAATATTTTCCAAATCTAACATAAACGCATAGTAGAGTGCAGTATTCTTATAGCGTTCAAAACGGCCTGAAGCACCACCATGACCAGTTTCCATATTACAATCCATAATTAATAAATTGTCATCTGTTTTTAGTGCTCTTAACTTTGCTATCCATTTTGCTGGCTCCCAATATTGTACTTGACTATCCCAATACCCTGTAGTAATCAAAATATTTGGATAATCTTTAGCTTCTACATTATCGTAAGGCGAATAAGACTTCATATAATCGTAATAGGTTTTATCTTTAGGATTACCCCATTCATCAAATTCAAAAGTCGTCAAAGGAATGGTTTCATCTAACATCGTAGATATTACATCTACAAATGGTACAGCTGCTACAACACCATTCCATAATTCTGGTTTCATATTTACAATGGCTCCCATTAACAAACCACCTGCACTTCCGCCAAGCGCATATAAATGATCGCTACTTGTGAAACCATCGTTAACCAAATACTCAGCACAATCTATAAAATCTGTAAATGTATTTTTCTTTTTAAGAAGTTTCCCATCTTCGTACCAATCTCTACCCATTTCTTGTCCACCACGAATGTGAGCAATAGCGTATATAAAACCTCTATCTAGTAAACTTAACCTATCAGACTTAAACGTAGGTTCTGAACTACTTCCGTAAGAACCATATGAATATAATAACATTGGTGTGCTACTATTTTTAATCATTCCCTTTTTATAAACTAAAGAAATAGGAACTTTTGCGCCATCTCTAGCTGTTGCATATAAACGTTTAGATACATAGTTATCTGATGAAAAATTAGCACCTAGTACTTCTTCTTGTTTTAACAATAGTTGTTCTTTGGTATTCATGTTGTAATCATAAGTACTACTTGGTGTTGTTAGCGACGTATAACCATAACGTAAGGTATCAGTGTTAAAATCTAAATTTGAAGTAGTATATGCCAAATACGCAGGATCATTAAATGTCATTTGATGTTCCCCTCCACTCCAATTAATAATACGGATGCCTCTTAGTCCATTTTCACGTTCCTGAACTACTAAGTGGTTACTAAAAAGATCGAAACCTTGCAAATATACTCCGTCTCTATGAGGAATAACATCAACCCAATTCTCTTTTGAAGTTGCATTAATAGGGGTTTTTACTAAACGGAAATTTTTAGCATCTAGATTGGTTCTTATATAAAAATAATCACCATAATGATCTACACTATATTCTAGGTTTTTTTCTCGTGGCTGTATTATTTTCCATTCTCCATTTGGATTGTTAGCATCTAAAACTCTAAATTCTGTAGACAACGTTTGTGAACTGTAAATAGCTAAAAAAGCTTTAGATTTTGATTTTCTAACACCAATATTAAAAGTTTCATCTGTTTCATGAAAAACTAAAACATCATCAGATTGGTCTGTGCCTAAAACATGCTTATAAATTTTGTTAGCTCTTAATGTTGCTGGATCTTTAGTTGTGTAAAAAACAGTTTTATTATCATTTGCCCAGGTTGCACTTCCACTTGTATTGCTTAAATTATCTGATAATAATTCTCCAGTTTCTAAATTTTTGAACTGAATAGAGTAACGTCTTCTAGAAACAGTATCTACTGCAAAAGCCATTAACTTATTATCTTCGCTTATAGTACGATTACCAATGCCATAGTATGCAAAACCTTTGGCCATCTCAGGACCGTTAAAAATAATTTCCTCTTTGCTATTTTCATCAACTTTTTTTCTGCAGTATAAGGCATAGTCATCACCTACTTCATAACGTGTATAGTAAAAGTAACCGTTAGATTTTACTGGTACAGATTGATCGTCTTTTTTAATACGGCCAACAATCTCATCATACAGTTTAGTTTGTAGCTCTTTTGTGTGATTCATAGCTTTATTTAAATACTCATTTTCAGCACCTAAATAATCTAATACATCTTGTGTTTGCGCATCTGGAGTCTCTGCGTTTTTTTGTTCATCACTTAATCTCATCCAGAAATAATCGTCTGTTCTTGTATCGTTGTGAATCGTTAATTCTTTAGTAACCTTTTTAGCTAAGGGTATTTCTATAGATTTATAAGTCACCTCTTTTTGTTCTTGCTTACAGCTGGTTAGAATACTAATCAGTGCCAATAATGAATAAATATTTCTTTTCATTGTCATATTAGTTTAAGTAATACTCGTAGGTAAATAATAATTTGGGTTTTATTAATAAGCCAATAATTTGATTAAATCAGCTTCAAATTTATCACGTGATAAATACTGATCTTCCAACTGACCAATAAAAGGTATAGGTGTTTCCATACTCGCTACACGTTTTACAGGCGCATCTAAATATTCAAAACACTCCTCCATTAATAGTGCAGAAATATCGCTAGCAATACCACCAAACATAGAGTCTTCTTGTAAAATAATGGCTTTACCGGTCTTTTTAACTGAATTAAAAATGGCTTCTTTATCTAAAGGTTGCAATGTTCTTAAATCAATTAAATCAGCTGAGATATCAGAATTATTTTCTAAAGTATTTAAAGCCCAATGAACACCTGCTCCGTAAGTAATTATTGTAATAGCTTCACCTTCTTTTAAAAGTGCAGCTTTACCAAATGGTATGGTAAAATAATCTGTTGGCACCTCTTGTCTTATACTTCTATATAATGCCTTATGCTCAAAGAAAAGCACAGGATTTGGATCATTTATTGAAGTAGCTAATAATCCTTTAGCATCGTAAGGAAATGCAGGGTAAACCACCTTTAAACCTGGTGTTTTAGTAAACCAAGCTTCATTAGTTTGCGAATGAAATGGACCTGCAGCAACGCCTGCACCACAAGGCATTCTAATCACCACATCTGCTTCTTGTCCCCATCTGTAATGCGATTTTGCTAAATAATTAACAATAGGGTTAAAACCAGAAGTTGCAAAATCTGCAAACTGCATTTCTACAACAGATTTTATTCCAGAAATAGATAATCCCATTGCTGTTTCAATAATTGCAGATTCACAAATAGGTGTATTCCTAACACGATCTTTTCCAAAGGCTTCTAAAAAGCCTTCAGTCATTTTAAAAACACCACCATATTCTGCAATATCTTGTCCCATAATAACAAGATCTTTATGTTTTTGCATGGACTGTTTTAAACCTTCAGAAATCGCATCAATTAATCGTAGTTCTTTTATTTCTTTATTTGGTGTAAATTCTTTATAATCGAAGTACTTATAAACATCACTTAATTCTTTAGTTTCATCAGCTACCACATCCTCTTCGGCATAAGCTGACTCCAAAGAGGTATTAATATCTGCCTTTATTTCAGCAGTATACTGTTCGTCAATTTCTTGATTTAAAATCTTTCGGCTAAATAAATAACTTCTGAAATTTTCTATAGGATCTTTTGCTTCCCATTCTTGCATTAAGGCTTCAGGAACATATTTTGTACCACTAGCCTCTTCATGCCCACGTCTCCTAAATGTTTTAAATTCTATTAAAATTGGCCTAGGGCGTTTTCTAATGCTTTCAGCTAATTTTTTAACTTTAGTATAGGTTTCAATAACATTATTTCCATCTAAAATAAAAGACTCAATACCGTAACCCTTACCTCTATCTGCTAAATGTTTACAATTATATTGCTCTTTTGTAGGAGTAGATAACCCGTAACCATTATTTTCAATGCAGAAGATTACGGGCAATTGCCAAACAGAAGCTACATTAAGTGCTTCATGAAAATCACCTTCACTTGTACCACCTTCACCAGTAAAAACAGCAGTAACTTGTCCGTTTTTCTTTAATAAATTTGCCAAAGCTATACCATCTGCGACACCAAGTTGTGGGCCAAGATGGGATATCATACCCACTATATTAAACTCTTGAGTACCAAAATGAAAAGAGCGATCTCTACCATTAGTAAACCCACTAGTTTTACCTTGCCACTGACAAAATAAACGATGTAACGGAATATCTCGCGTTGTAAATACACCAAGATTTCTATGCATTGGCAATATGTATTCACTTGGTTTTAATGCCATAGTAACACCTACAGAAATAGCTTCTTGCCCAATACCAGAAAACCATTTTGAAATTTTGCCTTGTCGCAGCAAGATCAACATCTTTTCTTCTATTAATCTTGGCTTAAGCATATTGTAATAAAGCTTTAGTAAAACTTTATCACTTAAATTACGCTTATCGTAATCTATATTACTTTTTGTAATTGTCGGCATCTAATTAAAATTTCAAAATCGTACCTCAAAAGTAAATAAAATTGCCTCAATATCGCAGTATGGACATCAATTTATCAATAATTTACACCTAATTTTTTAGCACTATTTTAGTTACATTTGTATATTGTGTAATATTTAAACAAAAACCTAATGGATAGAATACCTAGCGTAGATTTAAAGGATTTCATATCTGATAATCCAAATAGAAAAGAAAAGTTTATTAAGGAAATCGGAAAAGCTTATGAAGATATTGGATTCGTTGCTTTAAAAGGTCACTTCTTAGACGACAAATTAGTAGACAATTTATATGGTGAAATAAAGAATTTCTTTGATTTACCAATAGATACCAAAGAAAGCTACGAAATACCTGGAATTGGTGGTCAACGCGGATATGTTTCGTTTGGTAAAGAAAGTGCTAAAGGCAAAAAAGAAGGTGATTTAAAAGAATTTTGGCACTTTGGGCAATATGTAGATGATGATGATGAGCGCAGAAAAGAATACCCAGAAAATGTTGATGTTAAAGAGTTATCGGAATTCAATAGAATAGGCAAAAAAACCTATGAAATGCTAGAAAAAACAGCTAAGTATGTGCTACGTGCTCTAGCTTTGCACCTAGATCTTGAAGAAACGTATTTTGATAATTACATACACAACGGAAATTCTATTTTAAGACCAATTCACTATCCTCCAATAACACAGGAACCAAAAAACGCTGTTAGAGCAGCTGCCCACGGAGATATTAATTTAATAACTTTGTTAATGGGAGCCCAAGGAAGAGGACTACAAGTGCAAAAACATGATGGCGAATGGATCGATGCTATTGCAGAACCAGATGAATTAATGATTAATGTTGGTGATATGTTATCGCGTCACACCAACAATAAATTAAAATCTACAGTTCATCGTGTTATAAATCCTCCAAGAGAACTTTGGGGAACCTCTCGCTACTCTATTCCATTTTTTATGCATCCTATAAGCGAAATGAAATTAGATGTTTTAGATAGCTGTGTAGATGATAATAATCCAAAACAATTTGAAGACATTACTGCAGGTGAATTTTTAAATGAGCGTTTAATTGAACTTGGACTGATTAAAAAGTAATGGATTTAAAAGACCAATTAAAAAATCTATTTCCAGAGCATACACAAGAACTTACGGATGCTTCTGACAATTCTAAAAACAAGGTGTGGTTGCAAGATGCTCCTATTCTTTGTAAATATGAAAAACGAAAAGGAAAACCTATTACAATTCTCGAAGGTTATACAGGAGCTACAGAAGACTTTAAAAAATTAACTAAAGAGCTTAAGACTAAACTAAGTGTTGGTGGCAGTTTTAAGAACGATAAAATTATTATTCAGGGTGATTATAGAGATAAGATCATGGCAATGTTAAAAGATAAAGGATTTAATGTTAAACGTGTTGGAGGTTAATTTTTATGGAAAAAAAAATCCTACATATTACAAATGGTAATCATCTTACCGATTATTTAAGAGAATTAGATTTTACTGAAGATATTCTAACTTGGCAAGAAATGCTCTGCGAAGGTCCAACGATTCCTGCAATAAATTCTGACGCTTTTTTTGAGCTTCGTGCTGATTTTCTTAAATCTAATTATGATATCGAAGTTAATACCGATGAACTTAAAAGTGAATTGTCAAAATTAGATACTATTGAAAATTATACAGAAATAAACTTATGGTTTGAGTATGATTTGTTTTGCCACATTAATCTACTAGGAGTGATTAATTTATTACATCAAAAAGAAATTGACAAACCCTTATATCTTATATGCAGTGGACGTGTAGAAGGGGAAAAGCAGTTAAAAGCTTTAGGTGAATTGAATGCAGATCAATTAAAATCGCACTATAAAGATAAAGTGCTTTTAACACAAGAAGATATTGATTTAGCAATTGCCTTGTGGCGCACATATTGTGGTACTGATCACAATATATTAAAACCCTATATTGTTACAACGTCTAACTTTAAATACATGAGTAATTGCCTTAAAGCACATTTAAAACGTTTTCCGCATCAACAAAGCGGATTAAATGTTTTGGAAGACAATATTCTTAGACTATTAAGGGATTACCCAATAAAATCTAGACATCATCTTTTAGGTTATAGCCTCAATTACCAAGGTTATTACGGATTTGGAGACTTACAATTACAGCGCATTATTGATAAACTATCTCTGTTTTTTGATGAAACCGATAATGAACTTAAACTAAATAGAAAAGGGCATGAAGCGTTATTGAGGCACCATAATTTTAAATCAGAAATAAACAATGATATGGTATATGGAGGTGTAACACGTCTTAATTATCAATTTAATGTAGAACAGAATAAACTTATAAAAACCACATTACATGTCAATTAAAGACTCAGAGCTTATATTAAATCCGGATGGTAGTGTTTACCATTTAAACTTGAAGCCTGAAGATATTTCAGATACTATCATTTTTGTTGGAGATCAAGATCGTGTAGAAAAAATAACAAAACACTTCGATAGCATTGAATTTAGTACCCAAAAACGTGAATTCAAAACACAAACTGGTTATTACCAAGACCGAAGAATAACAGTTATATCTACTGGTATTGGACCAGATAATATAGATATTGTTTTAAACGAATTAGATGCATTAGTTAATATAGATTTAAAAACGCGTAAGCCCAAAACAGAACTTACGAGCTTAAATATTATAAGAATTGGAACTTCTGGCTCTTTACAAGCAGATATTCCGGTAGACTCGTTTCTTATGAGTACACATGCGCTCGATGTTAATGGTATGCTGCACTTTTATCAAATTGATGGCATTAGCAATCCTGAAATTGAAGATGCATTTATAAAGCACACAGATTGGGATAAGAATAAAGCACGACCAATTATTATAAACAACAGCAAATATTTAGAGAAGTATTTTGAAAGTGATTTGATTTTTAAAGGTATGACTGGTACTGCTGGCGGTTTTTATGGGCCTCAAGGACGTGTATTGCGTTTACCATTACATGATCATGGCTTAAATAATAAACTAGATAGCTTCAGTTATAAAGATTTCAGAATTACAAATTTTGAAATGGAAACATCTGTTATTTATGGACTTTCAAAATTATTAGGACACGAAGCATTATCGCTAAACGCTATTATAGCTAATAGAGCTACAGGTGGATTTAGTAAGAACCCAAAGAAAACAGTAGAAAGATTAATTAAATATGCTTTAGAGCGTATTGTGAATATATAAAAGTTCCCTTTTCTATGGAAAAGGCTAGGTATAGTAATGAAAAAAGTAAATATTGGTGGTGTTCCAGAACATTTTAATTTAGCCTGGTACCTAACACTAAAAAAGGGAGAATACAAGGACAAAGGTATTAACCTAAGGTGGCATGATTATTACGGTGGTACAGGAGCAATGTGCAAAGGCTTACGTTCTGGCGACATTGATATTGCAGTAATCTTAACCGAAGGTATTATTAAGGATATCATAGATGGTAACCCAAGTAAGATTGTGCAAACTTTTATAGAAACTCCTTTAATATGGGGAATTCATGTGGCAGCAGATTCAAAATTTAATTCAATTAAAGATATAAAAGGAACAAAAGCTGCAATTAGCAGATATGGTTCAGGGTCTCATTTAATGGCCTATATAAATGCAAAAAAACATAATTGGGATTTAGAAAATGATTTAAACTTTGAAGTCATAAAAAATTTAGATGGTGCAGTAAAAGGACTTACTGAAGGTGACGCAGATTACTTTATGTGGGAGAAATTTACAACCAAGCCATTAGTAGATGATGGCACATTTAGAAGAATTGACAATTGCCCTTCTCCTTGGCCTTGTTTTGTAATCGCAGTAAGAGAGGATTTTATTGAAAACCATAATGACGATTTAAAAACTATTTTGAATATTATAAATGAAACTACAAGAGAATTTAAGTCCATACCGAGCATAGATAAAACGATAGCTAATCGTTATGAACAAGAATTAGAAGATGTAAAGGAATGGTTGTCTTTAACAGAATGGTCTCAAAATTTAATGGATGAAGAAGAAATAACTAAAGTACAGAATCAGTTACTTGAACTTAATATTATTACTGAAAAAGCAAAATATTCACATTTAGTTTACAATATTGACAAATAAATCATTAAATATTGTTTTTTTAATTAATATAAAAACCGACAAAACACCACTAATCACCGACTAAACACACGTCTATTTGATACTTCAAAATGTAAATTCTTACACAAAAAAGCATGTAAACCTCAGAATTTCAATTTTTTAGTTATATTTGCCCAACCAAATCTATACTATTAACAACAAATAACAGACTAATATGATTTTAACAATTACTCTGATTTTTTCTTTTCTTGTGGCAATTAACTTTTTGCTATTAATTTTTAGTTGTAATAAATCAGCTAAACAAATAAAAAGCAACAAACCGCGAGTTATAAGAAATTTAAGACCTACAATTTCTACCACTCAATTACAGACTGGCCAACTTGCTGCAACAGGAAGTTAGTTTTACTGAAATTCTTATTACCAAACCAATAGCCTCTATTAGCACTTAATGGAGAAGGGTGTCCCGTTTCTAATATGAAATGTTTATCCTCACTAATAAGTTTCTTTTTCTTTCTAGCAAAGCCTCCCCAAAGTAAAAAAATCACATTTTCTTTATCCCTATTTATAGTTTTAATTACAGCATCTGTAAAGTCTTCCCACCCTTTTTTTTGATGACTACCTGCTTGGTGAGCTCTAACAGTTAAAGTTGCGTTTAAAAGTAACACACCTTGATCTGCCCACGCTACTAAATTTCCACTTTCAGGATAAGAAATACCAACATCATTTACTAACTCTTTAAAAATATTTGTAAGTGATGGTGGATGTTTAATATCATCATTAACAGAAAAGCATAAACCATTTGCTTGCCCAACACCATGATAAGGATCTTGGCCAATAATAACCACTTTCAACTTATTAAACGGACAATGATAAAAAGCGTTAAAAATATCAGACTTCTTAGGGAAACATTTGTGCGCTTCATACTCACAATTAACAAAATCTGTTAGTTCTTTAAAATAGGGTTTTTCAAATTCTGATTGCAAATAAGGTTTCCAACTTTTGTGTATGTTAATGTCCATAAATCAATGTTTATATTCAAAAATAAGAATAACTTAATGATATATTGTTATTAGGCATATCAAGCTAATTAAACTAAATTTGCAATTCTTAAATTGAAATTAAATTAATGATACGCATACATGAAAAAACCTTAAATGACCTTGAGTTTTTTACGGTTTTAGGACAAGTAAGTGAACTTACCATAACTGCACTAGGAAAAGAAGCTGCTTTGGCTATTCTCCCCTTCGAAGATGAGGAAACACTTATGCAAGAACTAGATTATGTAAACGAATACTTATCGTCATATGATAATGACAATCGGATTCCTAATCACGGATTCGATACCATTTCAAAAGAACTGAAGCTTTTAAAAATTGAAAACACCTATTTAGAGGTAAAAAGTTTACAGCGCATAGTAAGTACTTCACTTACAGTTAATATTATTTTAAAATTTCTAGTAAAGTTTAAGGATTACTATCCTAATCTTCATCATTACAGCCTGCATGTAGAATTAAATACAACAATGATTGAGCAGATTGATGCCGTTGTAAATAGGTTTGGTGATATTAAAGATGATGCCTCTCCTCTACTATCAGAACTTCGAAAATCCATTAATAAGCTAAAGGGGAAAATTAATAGTAGTTTTTCTTCGGCCTTAAACACCTATCATAATCTCGATTATTTAGATGATATTAGAGAATCTGTAGTAGAAAACAAGCGTGTTCTTGCTGTTAAAGCTATGTATCGTAAAAAAGTAAGAGGTGCTATAATGGGAGGTAGTAAAACAGGTAGTATTGTTTACATAGAACCTGAAACGACCTTACAATACTCTAGAGAACTTAATAATTTAGAATACGAAGAAAAAGAGGAGGTCGTTAAAATTCTAAAAGAACTTACCGATTATATACGTTTATTCTTACCGCTCTTAAAGAATTACCAAGCGTTCTTAACTAAAATAGATCTCATTTCTGCTAAAGCAAAGTATGCGCAAAGCATGAATGCTATTTTACCAGAAATATCAAAAGAACGTACAATGCACTTTCGTGATGCGTACCATCCCATACTTTATCTTAATAATAAAGAAAAAGGTGAAACTACTTTTCCGCAAACTATTGGCTTAAGTGAAGAGAGTAGAATTATTGTGATTTCGGGACCTAACGCTGGTGGAAAAAGTATTACACTCAAAACAGTAGGCTTGCTTCAAACCATGATACAAAGTGGTATGCTTATTCCTGTTCACGAGCGCAGCAAAGTTTGTTTGTTTGATAGCATTCTTAGTGATATTGGCGATAACCAATCTATAGAAAACCATTTAAGTACTTATAGCTACAGGCTAAAACAAATGAATTACTTTTTAAGAAAGTGTAATAAAAATACCCTCTTTTTAATTGATGAATTTGGTACAGGTAGTGACCCAGAGCTTGGTGGTGCCTTAGCAGAAACATTTTTAGAAGTTTTCTATGACAGAAAAGCATACGGTATTATAACAACACACTATTCTAATTTAAAGCTTTTAGCTAACGAATTACAGTACATGGAAAATGCTAATATGCTTTTTAATGAAAAGACCTTAGAGCCTATGTATAAATTGGTAGTAGGACAGGCTGGTAGTTCATTTACATTTGAAGTCGCACAAAAAAACGGAATACCATATAGTTTAATCAACAAATCAAAAAAGAAGATTGAACGCGGCAAAGTTCGCTTTGATGCTACAATTGCCAAACTTCAGAAAGAACGAAGCAAGCTAGAGCGTACTGAACGTGCTTTAAAAGAAAACGAAAAGAAGAAACTATCTGAAGCTGATAAACTTGAAGAAATAAATGGGAAGGTTCAAAAGAAGTTAGAAAACTTTCAAGAATTGTATGACTCTAACCAACGCTTAATATACTTAGGGCAAAAGGTGAATGATATTTCAGAAAAATACTTTGACACTAAAAAGAAAAGTGAGTTAATGGCTGACTTGTTTAAGCTTGTTCAAATTGAAAATTCAAAACGCAAAAAAGTTTCTGCAAAACAAAAACGTACCGAAAAGCATAAAGAAACTCAAATAAAGCAAGAAGCTGAGAAGAAAGTTGACGTTATCCGCAAAAAGAAAAAAGCTGCCAAACAAAAAGAAGTTAATGTAGAAAAACCAAAGCCTATTTTAAAAATTGATGATCGTGTAAGAATGCATGATGGAAGAGCAATTGGCACTATTGACAGCATTGAAAAAGGAAAAGCAAATGTTAATTATGGCATGTTTACTACTAATATAAGCTTAGATTTATTGGAATTGGTTGAAGCCGTTAAGAAGAAAAAGTAAAAAAGCGATAGTTTAGACTACCACCATCGCTTCTTAGAATTGCTAGCAATTATTAGTCGCAATTCACTGAAACGTCTTATATATCAGTCTATGTCTATATAATATTATCTAAAATCGTTGCACCTCTTACTGTTAGCTCTACATAATCCGCCCTGTAAAAGTTATAACACCACTAAAATTTGTGATTTTTAATTGTGTTGCAATAGCACCACCACTCATGTTAGCTACAAGTGCATTGTTATTTGTTGGGTCTAGCTGTAATGCTTTAATTCTTAACCGTTTTACAAATGGCATCTTAACGTTTGAATAGGTCTAGTATGTGTCGTAGACTAATGAGGCTGATCCAAATGGCACTGTAACTATTCTATTAGAGAAATAATCAAATGAGCTTACAGTGAAAATCCTGAACTGTAAGTTGACGATTGTTAAGCCTAAGTTGAAATTTCTAGACTTGTAGATACTTCTCCTGTAATAGAATCTCCAGTTCCAAAATAGCTAACTTCTATTGATGCTGTTGTAAGACTACTTAATCCAATAGTTTCTTTGTATTCAGATGTATATGTGGTCGTTATATTTTGTATGATACTAATTTCCTGAGATAAAGGACCATTACCTCAATTTACTAGAGTACTATTAAACCCAAAAGACGTATCTATAGCTGGTAAAATTGGTGCTAGGCTTTGTGTATCTAAAGCTACGATTCTAAAATATTGTGTTGTGCCACCTTCAGCATTCCAATAGGTTTCTGTATTATTAGAATTCTTAGTTAGCATTATATTAGCACTAAACTTTCTAAACCATTAGACTCTCTAACAATTCTAATTTTTTATTGACTATCAAGAGTTTAGTCTATCTACGATAAATCTGGCACTAGGAAAGATGTATTATAGTGAGAAAAGCTATACTGAAGCTTTAACTAAAACGAAAGGTGATTTTGTGAGCGCATTACAATACCAAGAAACCAACAAAATAATAGCAGGATAGTCTTTATAATAAATAAAAGGGAACTAAGTTTGATGAGTTACAAACCAAATTTGACATCGCAAAAAAAAGTATCCGAGATTGCCTTACAAGACGAAGAAATAAAAACATTAAACGCTAAAGCAGAAAACTAGAAACTTACCAAGACCCTTTATGATATAGGCATGTTTTCATTTCTAAGTATTGCATCACTACTCTATTTCGGTTTTAAACAACGAATAAAAAAGAATAAAACTGAACGCGAAAAACAAGAGATAGCTTTTAAATAGAAATAGATGACCTATAAGACTTTACACTTAGTTCAGAAAAGTAGCTTCATTCAATAATTGAAAGATAATTTAGAAAAGATAAAAAAATATCCAGAATTATTTATAATAGAATTTAGACATTTAGTATTGCACCTAAAAAAGGAAAGCGCGGAAGACAAAGGTTGGGAAGTTTTTAAATCTTATTTCACAGAAGTACATAATAACTTTGATAATAAAACAAAAGCCATAGCCGACGGTATTTCTGAAAAGGAATACATCTAGCATCATTTTTAAGAATGAATCTTTCTACGAAGGAAATCGCTTCAATACTAAATATAGACTAAAGAAAAAGCTAACTTTAAACAAAGAAGACAATTTAACTCAATTTTTAAATTCATTATAATCATAAGACTTATCTTTGCAATGTGATATATAATATACCTAAAGATAAGCTATTAATACTGTTTGACGGAGTCTGTAATCTTTGCAATTCTAGTGTTTTGTATGTTATAAAACGAGATAAAAAAAATAGATTTTTATTTGCACCGCTTCAAAGTGAAATAGGACAATCTGTTTTAAATGAATTTAATATAGATAGGTCTAAAACAGATTCTATACTACTTTATAACCCTATTAATAATTCAATTATATATAAATCTTCAGCTGCATTACATATTTCTAAACATTTAAGTTTCCCTACTAATTTAATGGTTGTGTTCTTTATAATACCAACTTTTATTAGAAATTGGGTTTACAGTTATATAGCAAAAAACCGCTACAAATGGTATGGAAAAAAAGATGCTTGTATGATACCTACACCAGAATTAAAATCTAAATTTATTGCATAAAAAAAGCCTTTCAGCATACATTCTGAAAGGCTTTTTTAAATTAACAATTTACTTAAAACTAATTTAATCTAAACAAAAATTAAATTTCAATTCAATTCAATTCAATTCAATTATAATGAGGGAAAATAATGAATTGATTATTAGCACATTATTTTGTTGGTTCAAAGATATAAGAACAACTAATCTAGTTGCAAAAAACTCGTTATATGAACATTTTAATTGTTTAAAATTAAAGTTGTGCAAAAATCATCTACAAGTTGTACAGTTAAGAACAACAAACTCATTGAAAAGTTCCTTTTACTTCATATTAGTATTGCCTTACTCATTTTAGATTTATTAAACTGCTTATTAGCTCTAGTTTTGACTTAAACAAAATAAAAGCTATCATGAAAAAACTAGTACAAATTATGCTTATTGTATTGAGCATACAATACATAAATGCACAGCAAGAAAGTAAAATAACAGATGTCACCGTTTATTTAGATGGTGCTGAAATTAACAGAACGACTAAATTAAGTTTAAAACCAGGAACTACAGCGCATACCCTTAATGGTTTATCTCCTTACATTGAAGAAAGTAGTATTCAAATTTCTGGACTAAAAAACACATCTATACTATCTATTAATTATGGTATCAATTATTTGTCTAAACAAAAGCAAAGTGATTCTATTTTAGGTCTACAAGATGAGTTGAAAAGCTTTGATAACAAAACTCAATATGAGTACGATTTAATCGCTGGTTATAACGAAGAGTTGAGTCTAATTCAGAATAATAAACGCTTAGGTAATGAAACAGAAGTCGTGAGTTTGGAAAAACTAAAAACCTTTGCCGCTTATTACAGAACACGTATTACTGAATTAAAAGTGGCCATTAATAAATCTAATTCTGAGATTAGAAGTCATCAAGAAAAACAAGTTGATATTAAAAGGCAATTGGCAGAGTTTAATGTTGATAATAAAGTGCAAACTGGTGAGATTAAACTAAAATTGAATAGTGATATCTCAACATTATTAGATTTAAAAATCACTTACAATATTAAAAATGCAGGTTGGTTTCCTATTTACGATTTAAAAGCAGATAAGATTAATAGCCCAATAAACCTAGAATATAAAGCGCATGTCTTTCAAAATTCTGGTTGCGATTGGTCTGATGTTAACTTGGCATTATCTACTAGTGATCCAAACACAAATAATGAAAAACCAATTATAAACGCAAAATATTTAAACTTTATAAACGCCTATAGTAATTACGAATCTCAACGTGCCACAAGAAGTTACAATTATAAACACAATCCTTTGGTGAAAATGGTTTCTGGTATCGTTACCACATCTAGCGATGGTTTGCCATTACCAGGTGCAAGTGTTATTGAAAAAGGAACTTCTAATGGCGCACAAACAGATTTTGATGGTCGTTATACGTTAAGAACAACTAATGGTAATACATTAATTTATTCTTATGTTGGTATGAATACTGAAGAATTACCTATTCACTCGAGCCTTATGAATGTAACATTAGATGAAGGAGCACAATTAGACGAAGTCGTTGTTTTTGGTTATGGTACCTCGCCCAAGCAATCTTATTCGGGTGTGTCACAATCTTTAGCAGGTGAAGCTGCTGGTATAACATATAGTAATTCATCTGGTCAGCCTGGTTCTAGTTCTTCTATAAGAATTAGAGGATTTGGGTCTATAAACGGAAACAGATCTCCTCTTTATATAGTTGATGGTGTTCCCTTAGTAAATACTAGTAGTTTAAATAATCTAAAAGCAGGTGATATAAAAAACACAACTATCTTAAAAGATGCTGAAGCAACAGCAATATATGGAGCTAGAGCTGCTAATGGTGTAGTTTTAATAACTCTAAAAAGTGGTTCTGAAAGCAAAAAGAATAATTTAGGAATTACGATTGAAACTGGCATTACCAATACACGTTTCGAAATTGACAAAAAGTACAGCATACCTTCAGACGGAGATGTAACCGTTATAGAAATAGACCAATTTAGTGTACCAGCTACTTACGATTATTTTGCTGCACCTGTTTTAAATGAAAATGTATTCTTAACTGCTAAAATTGGAAACTGGGAACAATACAACCTATTGCCTGCAGAAGCCAATGTTTACTTTGAGGGCAGTTATTCTGGTAAAACAAATATAAACCCAAGTGCTATATCAGATAGTTTAACCATTTCACTTGGTGTAGATCCCAATATTATTGTAAAACGTACACAACTAAAAGACTTTAAAAAAACCACATTTATTGGCAGTAATAAAATTGTATATAAAGGTTTTGATATTGAAATTAAAAACAACAAACAATCCGATATTCGATTAACACTTATAGATAGAATTCCTATCACCCAAAACAAAGCCATTAAGTTAGACGATATAGAAACCGGAACTTCTGTATACGACAAAGACAAAGGGCTACTTACTTGGACTCTGAATTTAAAAAGCGGAGAATCAGACAAAGTAAAACATTCTTATTCTGTAAAATATCCGAAAGGAAAACGCGTTAACCTTTAACTCAGTGAAAAGAAGAGTTTACGAATCAAAAAAGCCAAATACACTCCGTATTGGTTTTTTTATTCTATTAATGAGCATAACTTAGTTCTAAGCTTTTTAAGATATTAGTTTTAAGCTTAGTAATTAGAAACCTCAAAGCAAGATGATGTTGGTCTGCCCCTTACTTCAGTTAGTAAGGAATGAGTCAGATTCTATTTAGAGACGTGTCTAACCTCTTATTAGTGTCAGTGAAAATGATAGACAGAAACATTTAGCTTTGGGGTTTATTCTATTGAATGCTAGATAAAAAAGCAATAGATACTAATACGAGAAAATTATTAACTGCATGGAATACAAACCCTACAAATAAGCCTTCAGATTTTTTTACCATATAACCTGTTATAAGCCCAAAAATAAAATAGTACAAGAACAGTTGAAAACTCATGTGTACCAATGAAAATAAAGAGGCTTGTATAATATTTGCACCTAAAAAACCTATATGCTTTTCAATACTACTAAGTATAATTCCTCTAAAAATGATTTCTTCATATAATGGTACAATTACAGCAACTGAAAAGAAAGCAACGCTGAAACCATATTGAGAAAGTACATTATCTATTTCTGCTCTAGAATTTAGAGTTTGCATTACAGCAATAGTATCCTCCGCACCAAACAAATTAGTAACTATTCTAATCACTATGGCGTTTACAATAACAAAACCTATAGCATATAGAATGATTTTTCCGAGGCCAAAAGTGGTGTTGAAAACAAATTTAATTCGTCTTTTATTTAAAAATAACGCTGTAAAACAAAGCATTAGAAAAAAGAAAAATAAATTAGAATTGGCAGAGATAACTTCAATTTCATTAAAGGTCTCTACTCCATATAAATAAGCAACCTCCAAATAAGCATTAATAAAATCTTGATAGTAAAAACACAAAATTAAAATAAATTGAGAAATCAAATACACAAAACTAATAAGCCAAAAGTGTCTTAAATTCCAATCTACATCAATTAACTTTTTGTTCAGTTTAATTCTGAAAAACTTCTTCGCACTATAAACTGGTAAAATCCATAAGTATGGCACAACAAAGAGCGTAAATACGGCTAAAACTAGCAAGAGTATATGAGTTATTTCATTCCATGTCCATAATTGAAATGGGGATTTAAAAAACAAACGTATACGTTTTACACCAAAAAAATCATCATTATAACTTAGATCTTGCATACGTCTATAGCTTATAATAGAAGTATCAAATGATGAATAAGAAATATCGTGATTTAATAACTTCTGAATCTTACCAGCTTTCTCCCATTCTTCTATCGTGTCCTTTACGAGGTAATTACGTGCTTCATCAATCTTATTACGCTCAAGAAATATCTTATATAAACTTTCGTTATTTGTGAGCGTTGAATCTTTAATACTAGCGCGTTCAAACATTTTTACAGCCTCATCAATTTCTTCAAAATCGACCAATAAGTCGCCTTTACGTTTTAGCACCCATCCGTATTTACTGTCATAAAACAAGGCATTCATTAAAGCATCTTTAGCCTTTTTAGTTTTACCTAATCGTAAATAAGCTTCCGAAATTTCGACTGATAAGTCTAGACTGTCACTAAATCTTTCAGCTCTTTTTGCATACATTATAGCTAAATCATCATTATCTTCTATATGGTAATTAAAAGCAAACTCATACAATCTACTCTGATGATTATAGGTCCAATTATCCTTGTTCTTCTCTAAACTAATTAAAGCATCAGCAATTAAATTTTTACGCTCGTCGCTCCAAGTGTATTCTAACTTGTAAAGTAAAACCTCTGGATTTTCCGGATAACGATTAATTAGATTATCAATACAATCTATCATCTCATCATAGTTAGGGTTGTAATCTTCATAAACATCATAACTAGAGTTTCCTATGAATTTACAACGCTCTATTTGGCTTATAATTTGTTCTGGGTTTTTTTCAATATATGTATTATAAGTTTCAAGAATTTCTGAATACTTTAAGTTTTTAGAATCTTGTAAAATTTCGATAAAGTATTCTGAACTACCTGATTCATTGATAGATTTGACTTGAGCCGTAACATGAGACAAAACAAAAAATAAGATCAAAAAAACTAAATGTTTACGCATAAGGCCTTACTTCAAACTTCGCAGTATAAAATCTAAATTAGTATTCTTGTTATTGTTTGTAACATAGGCATCTGTAAAATGCTTTGGAGGTGTTGCTAAACCTAGACTTTGCATTTTTTCTATGGTTGGTATATACTCTTCACTAACTTTTCCTGTAAGCAAAATACCTAAATCTTTACCGTTTTGAGCATATTTATAGGTATTACGTAAACCAGAAAGGTATAAGTGATCTTTAGTAAAACCACCACCTCTGTGTACTCTAAGTGTAATACCGAAGGCTTTATCTCTGTTTAGTTTATGTTGATTATGTAATAAATGAAAGGTGTCTGAGAAATCATAACCTTTATTTAAACTATCTACAGCAATGACTCTAAAAGCCAATTCCTTTAAACGATCCATAGTTAAACAACCACTCATAAATTCTGAATAGACTGCTAAACCTTCTTGAGTTTCTACATTATTTGGCAAGCCATTAGAAAATACTTTAAGTGGGTGTGAAAGTCCATTAAAAGTCGTAACCATATGCACACCAATCTCATGATTAGTTAATACTTTAAGCTGGTTTAAACTAAACTTATGACTTTTACGTAACACCAATGTTTGAGTGCTATTTAACACCATAGCTACAGCAGAAAGGTTATTTGAGATTCTTATATTATAATCAAAATCATAACGCTTAGAGTAGTCTTCAAAATAGTGTTTTGCTTCGTCTACATTATAAAGCGGCAGCATTTCTTGGTCAAATTCAGCATCATCAAAACGCAAAATAAACTTAGCATTTTCAATATCTTTTTCGGTTGGAGTGCCAAAACTTTTTAAACTATTAAAATAAAATTTTCGTCCTTTCCCAATCGTTTCAATACATTCTATTAAACCAGAGTACTCATAAATAATATCTTCATATAATTGTCTAATGTCCTCATCTTCTATCCGCTCTAAACGTTGAGAGAAAAATAAGCGATGTAGTTTATAACCGTTGAATTTAATTTTTGGATACTTAAACTGAGGTTCGTAGTTGTATTTTGAGGAATAAAATTTCTTCTTTTCTGACGCAATATTTAAAGGATTAACATAGTTCAGCAATTCAATATTTTTAACCAATCTATTAAGATTGCTATCAATATCAAATAAATCTTGAAATTCTTCTGTTATTTTTATTTGGGACATTAGTTTCTAAAGCTATTGTAAAATTGGTTGGCATGTTTTGGTAGTAGTGTTTGTAATTGCTTTTCTACAGCAAATACTACTTCCGGATAATTAATTTGATGGTATTCGTCGCAATATACTTTTGCAATTTCCGTTGCCAAAACTAAAGTATTATTAAAGTTATTGGTAATATATTTTAGAAAATAACCGTTCCCTTGAAACGTATCATTAATTTTTGCAGTTTGTTTAATACTATGAGGTAATTCAATATGTTCTAAAGCTTCTCTCCACAATTCTACTTGGTTACCAAAACGCTTATTATCTATGTTAGATGTTCCTAAATTCCAAGTTGGCACTTCCCTATCCCATCGTTGCCAATTATAACTATGCATATCGTAAATTATAGCAACACCAAACTTTTCTTCAAGCTTAGAGATTAGCGCATGTACCACTTTATAAAATTTAGTATGTTTCTTTAGACTCTCTGTTTTTTGGGCATCGGATAACGGGGTTTTCCAAAGTTGCTTTCCCCAAGCGGTTTCAAAAACAGCTTCTTCTGGTACACGATTCAAATCATATTCGAAACGCGAATCACAACTTGCAATTAAAATTGGATGCGAAATCACCATATTTTTAGTTTCTGGATCTTCCTCGTACCACCTATCGTATTCGCTATGTAAACAATTGCTCCAAAGTTCTTTTCTAAATTGGTGACCATCATGCACTGCTGCGCAAGCATATGCTACATAGTTATCTATTTTTAAGGTAAATGAATAGTCCTCTGAAATTGCGTGAAAGGTTTCTTCAGATTCTATTTTAGCTATAATGGAATCAACGGAAAGTCTTTGCATTACGAGTTCTTTAGAAGTTTTTCTAAAAAACGAAACATAATCTGTTCGTTGATACTAAAATCATCATCAATATAAAAAAGAACTTTTATATCTTCTAACAATACATCTATATCATCTTCACTGTAATTGTGCTGTTCTAGACTAATAGTTATTTTTTTGATACTACGGTAATCATTATCCGTATGAAATTCATCATAAATCTCTTGGAAGGTATTTTTATCTACCAAAGCGAGAATCATCTCTTTTTCTTTTGGATCTTCTTTAAAATCTGAATTTGCCGCAAACAGTAAAATGTATGCTACGAGTTCATCTCTTGTCCAGTCTATTGTTTTCATTATTTTATTTTGTTAAACTTCCATATTCAGTCCACGAACCATCATAGACTGTTAAATTATTATAATTACAAAGTGTTGCTGCTAAGGCTAAAATACAAGCCGTAATACCTGAGCCACAACTAAACACCAACTCAGTTTTATCTTCTACTAAATTATTAAAGATTTCTGAAAGTTCTGTTTTAGATTTCAATTTATTTCCATTTAATAATTCGGTGTACGGTAAGTTTTCAGAATTAGGTATTGTACCACGTCGCAAACCAGCTTTTGGTTCATCTACTAAACATTTAAAACGTACTTCTGAACGTGCATCTATAATTAAAGAATCTGGCTTATTAGAAAAAGTATTGATACCATTAAAATCTGTCATTAATTCTAGATTTAACTTAGCTTCAAAATTACCTATTGGATATGTTTCATCTTTATAATGTTCGACTTCAAAATTATTATTTAACCATTCTGGTATGCCTCCATCTAAAACAGCAATATTTTTAAATCCAAATGTTTTAAATAACCACCAAGCTCTGGCACTTGAGTAAATGCCTTTGTCATCATAAACTATAACAGCGGAATCTTCATTAATACCTAACAATCTTGCTTCTTCTTGAAATTGTTCTGCTGTTGGTAACGTACTAGGAAATGGAGCACTTATAGTACTAAATTTCTTTTTAATATCGAAAAAACGTGCATTCGGAATACGTTCAGCCGTATTACTAATAGCTTTATTAATTGTTGCGTCTAGTACAATTAAGCTTGTGGTATTAAGGTTTGCATTCAACCATTTAACCGAAACTAACGAAGAATTAATATGCGTTGGGTTCATTTATAAAACTCTTATTGATATACTAGCTAATTTTGAACTAGGACTTAAAACTGTTTTAAGCATCATCTACTGCTTTACGTAATCTTGTGCGTCTGTCAAAAGCCTGAAGTTGATCTACAACTTTACTTTCTAAAAAGTCAATAACCTTCTCCTCTACTTTAGTTTTATTCTTATACACTTTATTAATGTATGTAATACCACCAGGAGACATTACGTTTACTTCAACTAGCTTTCCTCCAATAACATCAATACCAACAAAATAAAGACCATCTTTAACTAATTTAGGTCCAATTTGCTTACACAACGCCTTTTCCGTTTTAGTTAACGAATGTTTTGCAATACTTCCTCCTGCTGATACATTAGATCGATGATCGTCAGTACCAGGAATACGTTTCATTGCGCCTACTGGTTCTCCGTTTAAAAGTAGAATTCTAACATCTCCTTGATCTGCTCCTTCAATATAATCTTGAAGAATTACATAATTAGAATCACCATCTCCTGCGCTGATATAAAAGTCTAAAAGTGAATTTATATTATTCATCGCAGATTTTTCTATAAGAATTACACCAGATCCTCCAAAACCATTCAATGGTTTCAAAATCATCTTATCGGCTTTAGATTCTTTAATCTGTTGTACCAAATAGGCTTTGTTCTTAGACACATGCGTATTCGGTATAATATTACTATGGGCATCACCGAAAGCAGCTGTGTAAAGCTTATTATTAGCTTCGCGCATACCTTGCAACGAATTAATGATAAATACATCATCTTTAACTGAGTCCAAGAAATTTAGCATTATCGGATCTAAAGGCGGGTTTGCTCTAAAGAAAATAGCATCAAAACCAGCCAATGGTAACATTTCTTCTCTTAATTTGACTTTATTATAAAATGATTTTAATGTTGTTGGTACTTTATCCATGCGACTAATAACATTACAAAATGCATTAGTAACACTATCTCTAATGGTTAAATTAGCTGGTGTACACATAGCAACACCGTGACCTCGTTTTGCACATTCTTTTATCAAAGCTAAACTTGTATCATTTTCTGGGTCTATGTCTTCCCAAGGGTACATTATAAAGCAAACATTCATTTTAATATAGTTTTAGTTGATTAAATGTATTCACTAAAGTTAATGACTTTTAATGAGGATGAAAAATTATTTTACAGCCTCATAATTATCATCCCATTCTTTTGGTTTAGGATTATCGTGAAGCTTACCTAGTGATTTTGCTACCATCATAGAAACTGTTGCGTCTCCTGTAACGTTAACCACAGTTCTACACATATCTAAAGGTCTGTCTACTGCAAAGATTAATGCCAATCCAATCGGTAATAATTCTGGTGGAAAACCAATAGATTCTAATACAATAACGAGCATAACCATTCCTGCACTTGGCACTGCTGCGCTTCCTATTGAGGCTAATAATGCAGTTAACACAATGACCAATTGGTTGGTAAATGTTAAACCTTCTGGCCAAATTACCTGCATAATAAAAACAGCTGCAATACCTTGGTATAAACTCGTACCATCCATATTTACTGTAGCTCCTACTGGTAATACAAATCCAGAAACTTCTTTATCTACGCCAAGATGTTCTTCTACACGTTCCATAGTTACAGGCAACGTTGCCGCACTACTACTAGTAGAAAATGCTAATAATTGCGCTGGACTAATTTGTTTTAAAAACCATAATGGTGATTTTTTAGTATAGAATTTTATCAATAACATGTAAAATCCAATCATAAGAATTAATCCACCTACAACGCAAAAAGCATATTGTAAAAGTTTGACTAATATTTCGGTGTCATCAAAAGCAATAATAACATTTGCCATAAGTGCAAAAACAGCATATGGTGCAAAAAGCATAATTAGATCTACCATTTTCATGACGACTTCATTAAGCGCATCGAAAATATCTATCATTGGCTTGGCCTTCTTTTCTGGAATAAGCAATAAACAAATCCCTACAAAAAGTGCGAAAAATATAATCTGAAGCATTTTTGCATCTCCCATTGCCTGAAATATATTACTTGGAAAGATATCTACCAAAGCCTGTAATGGTCCTGTATCTTGTTGTGCGCTCGCTTTCGCTAATTTATCTGTAACACCAGCATCGTTCTCATACTTCAGTTTAATCTTTTCGATAGTTTCTTGAGGCATTCCAGCACCTGGCTTTACCAAATTAACAATTGACAGTCCAATTATTATGGCAATTAAAGTGGTGCCTATATAAATCGATATGGTTCTTAATCCCATACTCTTAATCTTAGAAATATCTTTAAGATCTGATATGCCTTTAATTAAAGACGCCAAGATTAGTGGTACTGCAATAAGCTTAAGAAGGTTAATAAATATGGTGCCAAAAGGTGAAATCCAATCGGTCACAAATTGCTGACCGTCTACTGAATTCATTATAAAACCAAAAATGATTCCGAGAACCATTCCTATAATAATCTTCCAATGTAATGCTAGTTTTTTCATAAGCTATATACCTGCGAAAGCAGGAATCTCATAATTAATGATTAGAATCTTTTACTTAAGTCAATGACTTAACAAATAGTTTTTTATAGTTTTCACAAGAAGCAAACTTCTTGTAAATAAATATTATTAGATTCCTGCTTTCGCAAGAATTTGTTTACCAATTTTGGGTCTCTTGCCTACGCAAGAGTAAATAATCTGCTAAAACTAATGCTGCCATAGCTTCAACAATAGGTACTGCTCTTGGCACAACACAAGGGTCGTGTCTGCCTTTTCCTTGCATTTCTACTGTTTCACCTGCGCTATTAATTGTTTCCTGTTTCTGAAGTGTTGTTGCTACAGGTTTAAAAGCGACTCTAAAGTAAATATCCATACCATTACTTATACCGCCTTGTACTCCACCAGATAAATTGGTTTGTGTACTTCCGTCAGCATTGAACTTATCATTATGTTCACTTCCTTTCATTTTTGCACCACAAAAACCACTTCCATATTCAAAGCCTTTTACCGCATTTATAGACAACATAGCTTTACCTAGTTCTGCATGTAATTTATCAAAAACAGGTTCTCCTAATCCGGCAGGAACGTTTTGCAAAACACAAGTAATTGTTCCTCCGATAGTATCCCCTTGCTTTTTAACCTCTTGAACTTTCGCTATCATTTTCTTAGCAGTAACTTCATCAGGACAACGGATCATATTAGATTCAATTTTACTAAAATCTAAATCTTGATAAGGTTTATCTAAAAAAATAGCACCAACAGAAGATGTAAAGGCGTTTATACTGATTGAAGCTAGCATTTGTTTTGCAATAGCACCAGCTACAACACGAGACGCTGTTTCGCGAGCAGAACTTCTACCTCCACCTCTATAATCTCTTACACCATATTTTTTATCATACGTATAATCTGCATGACTTGGACGATAGACATTCTTAATATGTGAATAGTCTTTAGATTTTTGATTGGTATTTTTTATCACAAATCCGATTGGTGTACCTGTAGTAAGCCCTTCAAAAATACCTGAATAGAATTCTACTGTATCTGGTTCTTTACGTTGTGTCACAATTTTAGATTGACCTGGCTTACGACGATCCATTTCATTTTGAATAGCATCAAAATCTAGTTGTAACCCTGAAGGACAACCATCAATAATTCCGCCAATTGCAACACCATGAGATTCACCAAAAGTGGTGAGTTTAAATAATTTTCCGAAGGAATTTCCCGCCATTAAAATATATTTTATGCTAAAGTAAATGTATTATCACAGAAACAAAAATACACCGACTGTTTTTAGCATGTTATTACTACGTTAAGCACTTTTAGATACACTAACTTTCAATAACATTTTAATAACAGTTTACTGATATTTTATTGATTTTTACTTTACACCTAATTAACAACTGATATAGTTCTTTGTATATAATTAATATATAGCATTGAATTTAAAACGCAAAGTTGAAATCGCCGTCATTTCTGATGTTCATTTAGGGACTTATGGTTGCCACGCAAAGCAACTATTAACCTATTTAAACAGTATTGAGCCTAAGACCTTAATTCTTAATGGTGACATTATTGATATTTGGCAATTTAAGAAGCGTTACTTCCCTAAATCTCATTTAAAGGTCATTAAAAAAATCATGGATTTTGCTGCAAATGGCACTAAAGTCATCTACATTACTGGAAACCATGATGAAATGCTTCGTAAATTTACAAATACTGAAATAGGTAATATTTCTATAGTCAATAAATTAGTTCTCGATTTAGACGGAAAAAAAGCTTGGTTTTTTCACGGTGATGTTTTTGATATATCCATCCAAAATGCAAAATGGTTAGCAAAACTTGGTAGCTATGGTTACGATACCTTAATCCTTTTAAACAGATGTACAAATTGGTGTTTAGATAAATTGGGGAAAGAGCGTTATTCATTATCTAAAAAAATAAAGGACAGTGTAAAAGGTGCTATTAATTATGTTAATGACTTTGAAAAAATCACTACTGATTTAGCTATTAAAAACGGTTATGATTATGTGATTTGTGGACATATTCACCAACCAAAAATACTGATTAAAGAGACTAAATATGGACAGACAACCTATTTGAACTCTGGAGATTGGGTTGAAAATTTCACAGCATTAGAATATCAATTTAAGCGTTGGAAAATCTACAATTATAATAAAGACAAACTCTCTCCTTTTTTTGCTGACGAAGATATAAAGGAAATGAATACCCAAGATTTAATCGCTGCTATTACAATTTTTGAGCAACCTAAGCGTAAAAAAAAATCTAAATAAAAACTCTTATTATTATAGTGAATTTAGGCAGAGATAAACTTTGTGCCTTTGCGAGAAAAAATCAGACCAAAGCTTCCTTCAAAATAGTAATAGGATGCTTGGCTAAACGACCTGTACCATCTTTAATCTGATGTCTACAACTCGTCCCATTAGCTGCAATAATAGTATCCTCTGAAGCATTTCGTATAGCTGGAAACAAGGTTTGCTCTCCAATCTGCATACTAATATTATAATGGTTCTTTTCGTAACCAAAACTACCTGCCATACCACAACAACCACTAGGAATTATAGTAACCTTATAATTCTCAGGAAGATTTAACATATCGAAACTCGATTTCTGATTCGCTAATGCCTTTTGGTGACAATGTCCATGAAACTTTAAAGACTTCTCTTCTTTTGTAAATTTACTAGATGTTATGTTACCTAATTCAATTTCTTGTTGAATAAATTCTTCAATTAAAAATGTCCGTTTTGCTATGGATTTGGCGACCTCTTTATCGTCAGCTAATTTTATGTATTCATCTTTAAAAGTTAATATAGCAGAAGGCTCAATTCCTAATAAATAAAAATCATCATTCAAAGCGTCTTTAAAGTACGCTATATTTTTATTAGCTAATACTTTAGCTTCTTCTAAAAACCCTTTAGATAAAAACGATCTTCCACTTTCTAAATGACTAACTAACAATACTTTGTAATCCAATGATTCAAGTAATAATTTAGCATCATTAGCAATAGGTGATTCGAGGTAATTAGTGAATTCATCTACGTAAAGAACTACTGTTTTTAATGGATTATCTAAAACCAAAGTACGCTCAGAACTTTCAATTTGGGTCTGTATTTTTGTAAATGATTTTGTGATTTCTGGAAGACTTCTATTAGGATGAATGCCCAAGAAAATTTTAATAAAACCTGAAATAGATTTAGAATTAAACAATACATTAGATAAACTCGGAATTCGAGAAGCTAACTTATTATAACGTGTTGAATTCGCAAAGAATTTATCTTTAAATTTAAAACCATTGGCTTTTTGGTATTGGTATTGAAATTCTGCTTTTAAACTCGCCACATCGACACTACTTGGGCATTCGCTTGCACAAGCTTTGCAGCTTAAACATAAATCGAAAACCTCTTTAAGTTCGGTGTGATTAAACTTATTAGCTTTTTCTGAATTGGTTAAATAGTCGCGTAAAGCATTTGCTCTAGCTCGTGTTGTATCCTTTTCATTACGTGTTGCTCTGTAACTTGGGCACATAGTACCACCAAATTCTGGTAATTTTCTACAATCACCAGATCCATTACATTTTTCTGCTTCTCGTAAAATACCTTGAGAGCTAGAAAAATCTAATAGGGTTTCAATTTTTGGTTCTACTCTATCTGCCTCATAACGTAAACTTTTATCCATAGGATAAGCGTCTACGATTTTCCCTGGATTAAAAATATTACTTGGATCAAAAGCAGATTTAATTTGTTTTAAAATTTTATAATTCTCTTCACCAATCATAACAGGAATAAACTCGCCTCTCACAATTCCATCTCCATGCTCTCCTGACATAGAACCCTTATATTTCTTAACTAATTTAGCAACTTCAGTTGTAATTTCTCTAAACAGTTTAACGTCTTCAGATTGCTTTAAATCTAAAATTGGTCGTAAATGCAACTCACCAGCACCAGCATGAGCGTAATACACTACCTTTTGTTGGTATGACGTCATTAAAGCCGTAAATTCAGTAATATAATCTTCTAAATCATCTAATGCCACAGCTGTATCTTCGATACATGCCACTGCTTTTTTATCTCCAATAATATTACCCAATAAACCTAACCCAGCTTTTCTTAATTCTAAAGCTTTATCAATGTCTTTTCCTTTTAATATGGGTGCTGCATAACTCAAATTGAGTTTGTTAACGCTTTCTAACAAATTACCAATACCTATTTGAAGTGCTTCAGAAGTATCTGCTTTTAATTCGCACATTAAAATAGCCACAGGATTACCATCAATAAATTGTCTGTTTTTTTCTTGAGTTTTATTCTGTTTTGTGAGATTTAAAATAGTATCATCTATCATCTCGCAAGTATGCAAATTATACTGCATTGCTGGTTTTACCGCTTTCATGCATTGCGAAACACTTTCAAAATGAAATGCAATCATGGCACTTTCTATAGGTGGCAAATCATCTAATTTTAAAGTAATTTCTGTTGTAAATGCTAAAGTCCCTTCACTACCAGACAAGAGTTGACACATATTAAAACTTGAATTTGAATCTGAAAAAACTTCAGATTTAATCAATGCATCAATAGCGTAACCTGTATTTCTTCTATGTATTTCTGGCTTTGGAAAATTATCTTGAATCTGCTTCTGAATCGTTTCAGATTTCAACTGATTGTAAATCGTTTTATAAATATGGCCTTCAAGATTTTCTAATTTTAATTTTTCTTGAAATTCTTCGACTTTAATATTAGAAAATTCAGCCTCACTTCTATCGCTTAATATTGTTTTTAAACTTAAAACCTTGTCGCGTGTGACACCATATTGAATTGAGGTTGAACCAGAAGAGTTGTTCCCAACCATACCACCTAACATACAACGATTAGATGTAGATGTATTTGGCCCAAAAAATAAGCCAAAAGGTTTTAGGTAATTGTTAAGCTCATCTCTAACAACACCAGGTTGAACAGTTACTGTTTTATTAGTTTCGTTAATATCTAAAATACGTGTGAAATATTTTGAAACATCTACCACAATGCCATCACCGACACATTGACCTGCCAAAGAAGTTCCTGCCGTTCTTGGTATTAAAGACGTCTTTTCATCTTTTGCAAATGCAATAAGTAGTTTTAGGTCTGCTTTATGTTTTGGTAACGCAACAGCTAATGGTAATTTTCTATATGCAGAGGCATCTGTAGCGTATAATTTCCGCATTAAATCATCATAATAAAGCTCTCCTTCAAATTGTTTTTTTAGATATTCTAAAGCTTTTTTATGTTTCATTAATTTGTATAATAATGTTAAGAATTCTAATATAAAAATAGTTTTGGCGTTATTTTTGTAAAGATAAGTTCAATCAATAAAAAACGTAATATAATGAAGAAATTAATTTTAACAACATTCGCGATTTTCACATGCTTGGCATTTGTAAACGCACAAGAAATCGCAGATAACGCTATTGGTCTGAGATTAGGAGCTGGTGACGGCTTTGGTACAGAAATAACATATCAACGTGCTTTAGGCGGTAACAATAGATTAGAGCTTGATTTGGGCTGGAGAACTGGTGATGATTTTAATGGTTTTAAATTAGCAGGCTTATACCAATGGATATGGCAATTAGAAGGTGATTTTAACTGGTATGCTGGTGTTGGTGGCGGATTAGGTTCTTACAGTATTGATGACGTCCCGAATGGTTTTGATGACAGTGAAACTTTTGTATTTGCGGCAGGTAATGTTGGAATTGAATATAGTTTTGATATTCCTTTATTATTGTCATTAGATTTTAGACCAGAATTTGGTTTTGGAGATTTTAATGATGATTTAGATTTTGATATTGCTCTAAGCATAAGGTATCAATTCTAATTAAATAGAAATAATAATAAAAACCATCTCAATTGAGGTGGTTTTTTTGAGATTATTTTTTAAATAACAAGCCATAAAATTTGTGTAATTTTGCACATTCAAAAATTGTAAACTAACATAAAATGAAAGACACTGCACTATCCTCTACTCACATAGCTCTTGGAGCAAAAATGGTTCCTTTTGCTGGTTATAATATGCCTGTACAATATGAAGGAGTTAACGCAGAACACGAAACTGTAAGAAAAGCTGTTGGTGTTTTTGATGTATCACATATGGGAGAGTTTTTAATTGAAGGCCCAAATGCTTTAGCTTTAATCCAAAAAGCATCAAGTAACGATGCCTCTAAATTAGAAATTGGAAAAGCACAATACAGTTGTTTACCAAACGATGATGGCGGTGTTGTAGATGATCTACTTATTTATAAAATTGAAGAAGAAACTTATCTACTCGTCGTTAATGCTAGTAATATTGAAAAAGATTGGAATTGGATTTCATCTAAAAATGATGTTGGAGCAACAATGCGCGATTTAAGTAAAGACTATTCATTACTTGCCATACAAGGGCCAAAAGCTGTTGAAGCAATGCAATCTTTATCTAGCCATGATTTATCTGCTATTAAATTTTACAATTTTGTAGTTGGTGATTTTGCAGGTATTGAGAATGTTATTATTTCTGCTACAGGCTATACTGGTAGTGGCGGCTTTGAGATTTACTGTAAAAATTCTGAAGTAAAACAAGTTTGGGATAACGTATTTAAAGCAGGAGCTGATTATGGTATTAAGCCTATTGGCTTAGCAGCAAGAGATACGCTTCGTTTAGAAATGGGTTATTGTTTATATGGTAACGATATTGATGATACGACTTCACCTATAGAAGCCGGTTTAAGTTGGGTATGTAAATTCAATAAAGACTTTACAAATAGTAAAGCTTTACAAGCCGAAAAAGAACGCACGCCAGAACGTAAATTAGTCGCATTTAAATTAGACGAACGCGGAGTGCCTCGCCAAGGTTACGATATTGTTGATAGCAGCGGTAAAACAATTGGTAATGTAACATCTGGTACAATGAGTCCTAGTTTAGGTATTGGTATTGGCTTAGGTTACGTACCAAAAGTCTTTTCTAAAGTAGATAGTAAAATAAATATACAAGTTCGTAAAAAAGCTATTCCTGCAACTGTTATAAAACTGCCCTTCTACAAAGGGTAAAATACTGAATTGGAGACTGATTGATTAATGAAGAAGACCGAACAAAAACATCGTGTTTTAATACTTGGAGCTAGTGGTTACATTGGTAATGCTATTTATAAAGAATTAAGCCCTTATTTCAGGACCTTCGGAACGTATAATACCCCAAAAAAAGAATTTGAATCTAACAAGCAATTCTTTCAATATAACGTTGAGCAAGATGACGTTTACGAAGTTTTAGAAGTGTGTAAACCGTCTATTATAATTTCGGCATTGCGTGGAGATTTTAATGCGCAGACTATCGCTCACCAACATATAGCAGAATATGCCTTGGCATTTGGGAGTAAAATAATCTTTTTATCTTCTGCCAACGCCTTTGATGCTTACAGTCAATACCCTAGTTATGAGTTAGATAAAACCCTTAGCCATAGTGTTTATGGACATTTCAAAATAAAGATAGAAAACATGCTGTTGCGCTTGCCTAAAAAACAAGCTGCAATTTTAAGGTTACCTATGGTTTTCGGGCCAAATTGCCCAAGAATACAAGAAATTAAACAACTGATTTCAGATAAAGAATCCGTTGAAATATTTCCAAATTTAATAATGAATGTAACACTCGATAAAAAAATCACACAGCAAATTCATTATATAATTAATAGAGACAAATCTGGCGTTTTTCATTTAGGCAGTACAGATTTAGTACACCACGATGAATTTATTAAAGATATAGTTACCTCAATAACAGAAGGTGAAGTTTTACTAAAACACGTATTTACGACTAATGAAGATCGGTACCTGGCCGTTTTACCAAAATTTAATAAGCTACCAAAGCATCTTCAAATTACGAGTGAGAAAGTTTTAGAAGAACTTCAGAAATAGTTTTGTCACCTCGCTAATAATTTCTTAAATTACCATTAAAATTATATTATGAAATTAGACGATGCTACAATAGAAAAAAAAATACTTCAATTTCCTGATTGGGATTATTATGATAATGCCATTAACGCAGAGTTTGAATTCGATAATTTTAAAGATTGCTTTAGTGCTATGAGCAGAATTGCTTTTGAATGTGAAGCACAAGGCCACCATCCTAATTGGAGTAATGTCTATAATGTGTTAAAAATATCTTTATCTACGCACGATGTTGGTGGTGTAACTAATAAAGATTTCAAACTTGCAGAAGCAATAGAAGCTATTGTAGAAGTTGAAGAGTAAATCAATATCTAATAGTTATTAATGCCGAAATTTTTAATTACAACCCTTTTATGTGCTTTTTTTTGGGTTTCAATAGCTCAAAAAACAACGTTTTGTAATGAATTAAAAGCTATCACCACTATAGTAAACAAATCACATTATAGACCAAAGCCTTTAAACGACTCACTCTCTAAAGGTGTGTTTAAACTATTTCTAAAAGCTATAGACGATAACAACAAGTTCTTTACACAAAAAGATATTGATCACTTTAAAAAGGATGAATATCTATTAGACGATTACATTAAAACTAAAAAATGTGATTTTTTAATCCCGTATGCTAAAACTTTTGAGAATCGTATTGGTGATTCAAAACGTATTATTGAATCTTTACGTAACCAAGCTTTAGATTATTCTGGTACTGATAGTCTATACTACAACGCAGATAAAAGCTATTCCTATTTTAAAGATGAACCAGCTATTTCAAAATATTGGAATAAAAAGATACGCTTCAAAATTTTACAAAGAATTGTAGAAAATGATTCTATTCTTTCTGATATAAAGGTCAATTTTAAAACTTTAGAAAAAGACATAAAACAAAAAATCATTGATAATGAAATTTGTTTACTAGACGAAATATTAAATAGTAAAGGTTCTATTCTTGAGCTTTTAGAGGTGTCATTTTTAGATGTCTTTCTTAAATACCAAGACCCAAATTCAGCCTATTTTAGTGCTTCCGATAAAAATTTATTTGAGCAATCGGTATCAAATTCTCAATTATCATTTGGGATAAGTACAGAAAAGAAAAAGAATGGCGACATTGTTATTTCTAATATAGCGCCTGGTAGTGCCGCTTTTAAGCAAGGTGAATTTGAAGTTAATGATACCATTTTAACGTTACAAAACTCAAAGGGAACCTTAGAAACCTATTGTACATCTAATGCAACCATATTGAGCTTTATTAATAATGCAAATACAAATAGGATAACGTTTAAAATAAAGAAACAGGATGGTAACGTTAAATCTATTGAGCTGATCAAAACGTCTATAACTATTGAAAGTAATTCTATTACTGGTTATATTATTGAAGGACAAACGAGAATTGGCTACATTAATATTCCTAGTTTCTATACCAATTTAGAATATAGTAATGGCCTTGGATTATCTAATGACGTCGCAAAGCAGGTTTATAAGCTCCAAAAAGAAACTATAGATGGACTTATTATAGATCTTAGATTTAATGGCGGTGGTTCTATGAAAGAAGCTGCAGACTTGTCTGGAATGTTTATAGATCGTGGACCTGTCGCAATTACTAAAATACGAAATGAGGAAAACTATACAATTAGAGATCCTAATAGAGGTACCATATTTACAAAACCAATTATTGTTTTGGTTAATCAATTTAGCGCTTCCGCTTCCGAGTTTTTTGCAGGTGCTCTACAAGATTATAATCGTGCTATTATCTTGGGTTCTCCTACCCATGGCAAAGCAACATCACAGATGATTTTACCTGTTCAAAATACAAAAAATTCAAATTTCATAAAGTTAACTGTTGGGCAATTTTTTAGAGTTACTGGGCAAAGTCATCAGCAAATTGGTGTAGTGCCAGACATAATTTTACCTAATATTTATGATGATTTTGAAACCCAAGAATCTTATAAATCATTCGCTGTTTCAGCCAATACAACAGATGTCTCACTAAAACACAAAGCTAAACCTAAACAGAATATAGACGCTTTAAAATCAGCAAGTGAAACACGCACTGCTAATGATATAGTATTTAAATCGATAATAAAATTCAACCATGTTTTTGTTACTGATTATATTAAACGCGAAGGTAGATATCCACTAAATTTAGATTGGCTTTTTAAAGACATTACAAATTACACTACAACTTGGAATAAGTATTCTGCTATCTTAGACCAGAATGAAGCAGTGTATACAATAAACAATACCGCCTCAACAGAACGTGTTTTAGAATACAATACAGAAGATAAATCTATAAACACAAAGTACAGAGAACAACTAACAAAAGATCCATACATAGAAGAGGCTTATAATATTATTAACGACATTATTAAACTTTAAGAACACATACTACTTATGAGAAAAATTATTACTATCTGCATTTTTCTATTTACAGTTTCATTATCTGCTCAAAAGTTTGACACCGCTTTAGACTATTTAGAATTTGTAAGCGAGCAACAAGAAGGGATTACCAAAAAAATGTGGACATACACCAAAGCTATTGCACATGGAAAAAGTGATAGAAACGTAAACAATAAGCGAAAAAGCCTTCTGAAAACTTTAGATCGCTCTATTGAAAAAATTAAAAAAGCACCAGGTTTTGATGGAGTAGAATTTAAAAATCAGCTTTTAAAACGACTTCAATTTAACAAAGACCTACTAAACGATGAATACGCCAAGATTATAGATATGAAAGCTGTTGCAGAACAATCTTACGATGCCATGGAAGCTTATATGATGGCACAAGAATTAGCGGATAAACGGATGGAGGAAATACAAGAAGAATACGAAGTTAATTATTATGCATTTGCAAATAAAAACAAAATAAACATCGTTGAAAGTGAAACCGATTTAAGTAAAAATATGTCGATTTCTAACGAAGTTTTTAGCTATTACAAAAACATGTATCTCATCTATTTTAAGGTTTACATCAATGAAATTTATCTAATGGATGCTTTAAATAGTAATGACGCAAATGCTATTCAACAAAATGCCAATGCCCTTAGCGAAAGCGCCAAAGAGGGTTTACAGGTTTTAAAGTCAATTGAGCACTACAAAAATGATAAATCTTTGTCCATAGCAACCAAAAAAGCATTTGAATTTTTTATTGACGAGGCCGAAAATAAAGTTCCAGTATTAACTGATTTTTTAGTCTTAAGTGAAGATTTAGAAAAGACCAAAGCAACCATAGAAAAAACAGCTGAGCGTAAACGTACCAAAGAGCAAATAGATGGTTATAATGCCATGATTTCTAAGTTCAATAAAGGCGTAAAGCAATATAATAATACCAACACAGCACTCAATAAAAAGCGTCAAGTTGTTATTAATGTCTTAAATACGACGAATCAAAAATTTTTAAGCAAACATATTCCGAACGATTAATAGAATTTTTAAATTTGTAGTGTCTTCAAAATATTAACTTTAGGCACTTTAAAATACATATTAACTTTTAACTTAAAATTATGGGAAGAGCTTTCGAATTTAGAAAAGCAAGAAAAATGAAACGTTGGTCTGCCATGAGTAAAGCTTTTACTCGTATTGGTAAAGACATCGTCATGGCTGTTAAGGAAGGAGGCCCAGACCCAAACAGTAACTCACGTCTTAGAGCAGTAATACAGAATGCTAAATCTGTAAATATGCCAAAAGATAACGTTGAGCGTGCCATAAAAAAAGCAAGTGAAAAAGGTCAAGGAGATTATAAAGAAGTGATTTTTGAAGGTTATGCTCAACATGGAATCGCAGTACTTATTGAAACAGCAACAGATAACAATACACGTACAGTTGCTAATGTACGCTCTTACTTTAACAAGACAGACGGAAGTTTAGGCACCTCTGGCTCAGTTGTTTTTATGTTTGACCATACTTGTAATTTTAAAATTATAGGAGACGATTTAGATTTAGAAGAACTAGAGTTAGAGCTCATAGATTTTGGTGCCGAAGAAATTTTTGAAGATACAGACGAAGATGAAAACGGAGAAGAACAAATGAGCGTAATGATTTATGCACCCTTTGAAAGCTTTGGGAACATACAGTCTTATTTAGAAGAAAACAACTTAGAAATTATCTCTTCTGGCTTTGAGCGTATACCACAAGTCACAAATAAAATAACACCAGAGCAAGCTGAAGATGTAGAAAAACTTCTAGAAAAACTTGAAGAAGATGATGATGTACAGAATGTATACCATACTATGGATGAAGGAGGTGAATAATATTATTCTTCCATAAAAATCTTTACTGAATAGTAGAATTAAATACTGAAAATAAGTAAACATTATTAAAAAAACCTACTCATCAAATACATCTTAAAATAGTAAGTATACTAGACGATTTTAATAAAATCTAATTATCCAAATAAATACCATACCTTTGCAACTTGAAAAAATTCGTTTTATGAGTTTTTAAATTCCTCAGAGTGAGGATGTGTTACCTAGAAGTTTAAGTGTTTAGTATGTCGATTCG
>TARA_R100001369_G_scaffold39071_1_pt1 | contig 40398 bp, 27 predicted proteins | sample TARA_R100001369 | Tara Oceans TARA_R100001369 (sample SAMEA2621528) | marine metagenome | biome: marine biome (ENVO:00000447); feature: surface water layer (ENVO:00002042); material: "saline water (ENVO:00002010), including plankton (ENVO:xxxxxxxx)" | depth 5 m
TATATATTTAGTTACAAAAGTTTCTTTGTGATGATGTACGTCGTGGTCATCGTGACCGTGTGTATCTGCTGTTGCTGACATAATCTCTTTATATATTTCTTAAATAATTATAATGTTAGTTTAGTGAATTAGCAAATGTTTTTTGCTCTGCTATCCACGCGTCGAATTCTTTTTGAGTTTCTACAATAATTTTAATTTGCATATTGTAATGTGATTTTCCACAGATCTTATTACATAATAACAAATAGTCAAATTCATAAAGTAAATCTTGACCTGCTTCTTCAATCTCTGCTTTTCTGTCTCTTCTTAATTCATTAATATTTTTAACCTTCTCAACAATATCAGGATTTAATCGCATGTCAGCTGTTGTAACTGTAGGAGTAAAACCAAATTGAGTTACCATACCTGGTACGCAATTCATTTGAGCTCTAAAATGAGGCATATAAGCAGAGTGTAAAACATCTTGAGAACGCATCTTAAATAGAATTGGTCTTCCAACTGGTAGATGTAATTCTGTAACTATAACATCATCTTGTGCATTTGGATCATCTTCGGCTACACCAAGAACGTTAGCTCTATCGTTATCTATAAGACGAACATTAGCTTTACCAAGTACATTATCCTCTCCACCATATCTTGCCTTCCAATTAAATTGCTGTGCATATAGCTCTATAACCATTGGATCTTCATCTTCATCGATATTCATAATATCGTTCCATGTGAATAGACCCCAAATAATTAAACCAGCTAAAACGATTACTGGAATGACTGTCCAAATAAATTCTAAGGTATTATTATCTGCATAGAATAACGCTTTCCTTCCTTTTTCACCTCTATACTTGTAAGCAAAATAGTGCAATAAGAATTGTGTTATGGTTTGAACAATAAATATTACAATCATAGAAATGATCATAAGATTATCAATTCCTGGACCGTGCTCTGATGCTGAATTAGATGTTAGAGGTAAGTCACCTAAATACCAAAAACTAGCAATAGTTATAGCATAGATAAACACCAAGAACCCCATCATTAAATAGCCTTGCAGCTTATTATCGTTGTCATCAGCTACTTGTGTATTTGATGATCCAACTTGAGCTAAATCAAAAATCTTCACCATTTGCCATAAGGCAACAGCTACAAAAATTACAATTATAATAGTTAATAAAGCAGTCATTATCGTTTCTGTTCTTAAAAATTAATAATGGAAATTTTCACTTTCCTTAATAAATGGATTTCTTTTGGCTAATAATGGTGCCTTTCCTAAAGCTCTGAAAACAATCAATAAGAAGATACCAGCAAATAATAATATGGAACTTATTTCTGGGATTCCGATAAACCATCTATCACCAACCGTTGCAGGCATCATCATATTGAATATATCTAAATAGTGTCCACAAAGAATTATGATACCAGTCATAATAACAAACCAGTTGACACGCTTATAATCACTATTCATTAATAACAATAGTGGAAATATAAAGTTCATAACTACCATACCAAAAAATGGTAAATTATAGTCCTCAATACGTGTAACAAAATAAGTTACTTCTTCTGGTATATTTGAATACCATATTAACATGAATTGAGAGAACCATAAATAAGTCCAGAAAATACTAAAACCAAACATAAACTTAGCTAAATCATGAATATGACTATCATTTACATACTCTAAAAAACCTTTAGATTTTAGGTAAATTGTTACCATTGCAATCACAGTAATTCCACTTACAAGCATACTTGCTAGAAGGTACCATCCAAACAATGTACTAAACCAGTGTGGATCTACACTCATAATCCAATCCCAAGACATCATCGATTCTGTATAAATAAAGAATACTAAAAAAGCTGCTGAAATTCTAAAGTTCTTTTTAAAATATCTGTTATCATCAGCTTCGTCTTGTGCCAATGAAAATTTTCTTGAAAAGTGCCTATATAATGACCAACCTCCTAAAAAGATTAAAGCTCTAATAAAAAACCAAGGTTTATTTAACCAACTTTCTTTACCTTGAATTATAGCATCATGCGCTACAATATCTGGATCCATCCAAATAAATAAATGTTTATCTGCAACCCAAATAATTGCAAGAACTAATAATCCACCTGGAAACACGTATGACGTAATCCCTTCCATAACTCTAAAGATAACTGGTGACCAACCTGCTTGCGATGCATACTGAACCGCATAAAATGCCAATACACCTAAAGCTATCATAAAGAAAAAGAATGCTGCTACGTATAATGCTGAATAAGGTCTGTTATGTATTTGATGTAGTACATGCTCTTCATGTGTCATCTTATGATCTTCAGCTTCTGCACTATATGCCTCATCTCCGTGACCTTCTTCTGTATGTGATGCAGACTCACCGTGATCTTCTTCATGGCTTTCTTCTGCGTGCTCTTCACCGTGACCTTCTGTGTCATGACTCTCACCATGATGTGACTCACTAGCTAATAGCTCTTTTACATCTTCAACATCTTCTATTTGATGTGAATCCCAAAAACCATAGCTTACACCTAACGCTCCTAGAACAATTAAGATAATAGCCCCTAATTTTAATCGATTTGAAATTTTATATTCCATTTATATAATCTTTATCTAAATCTTATTTTTTTAAATCAGCCGTTAATTTCTCAACAAAAGCTACAACTTGCCAACGCTCTTTTTCATTCAGTTGGTTAGCATAAGAGCCCATTGAGTTTTTACCATAGTATATAGTATGGTAAATACTGCCTGCTGTAATATCTTTATCCGCATAACTTCCTGGAATAATCAATTCCTTTTTTGCTAACATTCCGTCACCTGCACCCTTATTACCATGACATATAGCACAATAAATATTATATAAAGGTCCTGCAACATCGTCATCAAGCTCAATCGTATCTAATGGATTAGCTAAATTTGCTTTGGCATATTCATAACCTTCTGTTGTATTCTCAATTTCAAAAGGCATAAAGTCACCTCTAGGAATAGATCCATCTGCTGGTAATTGCGCTTCTATACCACCTTCAAAAATCTCTGACTCTTGGTAAGCTTCATAACCAATCGATTCATACATGTTTGGCATATATTGATAGCTTCGCCCTGATTTTTTATTACAAGACACTATACTTAATAGCATTACTAATACTACTGTTATTTTGAGTGTAGCTTTCATATTAATGTGCATCTTCTTTATCAATAATATTTATCTCAACTGCTCCAGTTTCTTTTAAAAGTGCTGACAATGATTCTTCATTGTTGTGTATCGCAATTTCCATTAAGAAATGATCATCTGTTGTTCTCGGATCTGGATTCTCTGCTTCTTTAAACGGCCACATTCTACTTCTCAAATAAAAAGTTATTACCATTAAATGAGCTGCAAAAAATACCGTCAGTTCAAACATAATAGGAACAAAAGCTGGCATATTTTCTATGTAACTAAAGCTTGGTTTACCACCAATGTCCATAGGCCAATCTTCTATCATTATATAGTTCATCATTACTGTGGCAACTATCAACCCAACACAGCCATACATAAATGCTGCAATCGCCAAACGCGTAGGTGCAAGTCCCATGGCCTTATCTAGTCCATGAACCGGGAATGGTGTGTATATTTCTTCAATGTGATATTTTTCTGCTTTAACCTTTTTAACGGCTAGCATTAATACATCATCATCTGTGTAAATAGCATGAATTACTTTTGAAGCTTCCATATACTATATTAGTTATTTAATAAATTTTTAGCTTGTCCAGACCAATCATCACGTTCTGCTCTTCCTGGGAAAGAACCAGTAATTGAATCTAACAAATCATATTCTTTTTTAGTCATCTTACTTACCTGTAGGAACGTATAAACACCTATACTATTAAGTACTTCTTCCATTTTAGATCCAATACCATTTACTTTCTTTAAATCATCAACAATACCAGAGGCTATATCAAAAGCACCAATACTAGCTAAAAGATCGTTCACTTTTGCAGAATTATCGCTTGTTAAAAGTGTTTCATTTTTTGTTGGAACTGCATTACTTAACAACAAATTCGATGTTCTTGCATCTGAACCTGTACCAACTAAACTATCACCACGCTCTCTAATTGCTTTATAACGCTCACCAGATGATTTCAAAATAGTCTTAACTTCTGCTTGAGCAATTACTGGGAATGTACGTGAATACAATAAGAATAGTACAAAGAAGAAACCTATGGTTCCGATAAAGATTCCGATATCTACAAATGTAGGAGAGAACATAGTCCAAGATGATGGTAAATAATCTCTATGTAACGATGTTACAATAATTACAAAACGCTCAAACCACATACCTATATTTACTACAATAGAGATAAAGAAAGAGAACATAATACTTGTTCTTAATTTTTTGAACCACATAAATTGTGGTGAGAACACATTACAACACATCATTGACCAATATGCCCACCAGTAAGGTCCAGTAGCTCTGTTTAAGAATGCATATTGTTCATACTCTACACCAGAATACCAAGCTATAAATAATTCTGTAATATAAGCCACACCAACTATAGAACCTGTAATCATAATTACAATGTTCATTAATTCTATATGTTGTACTGTGATATAATCTTCAAGGTCACACACTTTTCTCATAATAATAAGAAGTGTGTTTACCATAGCAAATCCTGAGAAAACCGCACCTGCAACAAAGTAGGGTGGAAATATCGTTGTATGCCAACCTGGAATAACTGATGTTGCGAAATCAAAAGATACAATGGTATGTACAGAAAGCACTAAAGGTGTTGCTAAACCAGCAAGTACTAAAGATACTTCTTCAAAACGTTGCCAATCTTTTGCTCTACCTGACCAACCGAAACTTAGTAATGAATAAATTTTCTTTTGAAAAGGTTTAACAGCACGATCTCTAATCATCGCAAAATCTGGTAGCAAACCTGTCCACCAAAATACTAATGATACAGACAAATACGTAGAAATTGCAAATACATCCCAAAGTAAAGGTGAGTTAAAGTTTACCCATAGCGAACCAAATTGATTAGGAATTGGTAGTACCCAATAGGCCAACCATGGACGACCCATGTGAATAATTGGAAACAAACCAGCCTGTAAAACTGAGAAAATGGTCATGGCTTCCGCTGAACGGTTAATTGCCATTCTCCATTTTTGACGGAATAATAATAGTACCGCAGAAATTAGTGTTCCGGCGTGACCAATACCAACCCACCAAACGAAGTTAGTAATATCCCAAGCCCAATTTACAGTCTTATTAAGACCCCAAACACCAATACCAGTAGATATTGTGTAAATAATACAACCTATTCCCCAAAGGAATGCTACCAAAGCAATACTGAAAACAATCCACCATGCTCTGCTGGCTTTGCCTTCAACCGGTCTAGCTATATCAACAGTAACATCGTGATACGACTTTTCGCCAGTGACTAATGGTCTTCTAATAGGTGCTTCGTAATGAGACGCCATAATTATATAATTGATTCTTTAATTAAATTTACGCTTTTGATGTATTTCTCACTTTTGTATGATAGATTACATTAGGTTTTGTACCTACATATTCTAACAAGTGATACATACGATCATCTTCTTTTAATGCTGCAATTTTACTGTCTTTGTCATTAATATCTCCGAATACCATAGCTCCACTTCCACATGCTGAAGAACAAGCAGTTTGAAATTCGCCATCTTTAACAAGACGTCCTTCGCGCTTAGCATCTAATATTGTTTTTTGTGTTTTTTGAATACACATAGAACATTTTTCCATCACACCACGAGAACGAACAGTAACATCTGGGTTTAATACCATACGACCTAAATCATCATTCATATAATAATCAAACTCATCATTCTTATTGTATAAGAACCAGTTGAAACGACGGACTTTGTAAGGACAGTTGTTTGCACAATATCTTGTACCAACACAACGGTTATAAGCCATATGATTTTGACCTTGACGACTGTGTACTGTAGCCGCTACAGGACAAACAGTTTCACAAGGTGCGTGGTTACAATGCTGACACATTACAGGTTGAAAAACAACTTGTGGATTATCATTAGGGTCTTCCAATCTACTGAATGTAGATAAAGAACCATCACCTTCACGATCACCAACTAAATAATTACCTAACCCTAGACCGTCTGTATCATCTTTCTCAGTAATATCTTCCGTAAAAGTATCTTGATGAGAATAATACCTATCAATACGCAACCAGTGCATATCTCTACTGCGCCTCATCTCTGTTTTACCAACTACAGGTACATTGTTTTCTGCGTGACATGCAATTACACATGCTCCACAACCCGTACAGGCATTTAAGTCTATTGATAAATTAAAATGATGACCAATTGAACGGTCAAATTCGTCCCATAAATCTACATCTGGAGACGTTACAGGAGTTTCTATATGATTTAAAGATACTTCAGGGATCTTGTTCCAAACACGTTTACTCTTTGTATTAAATATTTCTAAAGTTGTTTCTTTAATGATATCACCACGACCCATTAAAGTATTATGCAGCTGAACACAAGCAAATTCATGCTCACCAGAAACTTTTTCTATACTAACTTCTTGTACTGAATTAAAGTTTTGATATAATGGATATACATTAACACCAGTCTTCATTTCATCTTTAAGAGCATTAGATGTTCTACCATAACCAAATGCTATACCAACTGAACCTTTTGCTTGTCCTGGTTGAATAAGCACAGGTACATTCGGTACAGTTACACCATTTACGGTAACATCTACATAACTCCCATTTAGACCTCCAGTTGCTACATTCTTATTAATGAGCTCATTAGCCTCGGCGTCTGCCTTTGAAACCGTTATATAATTATCCCATGAGGTTCTTGTAATAGGATCTGGAAACTCTTGTAACCAAGGGTTATTAGCTTGTTGACCATCACCTAATCCAGTTTTGGTATACAATGTTAATTCCATAGCAGCACTACCTTTAGCAGAAGTAGCTAAAGCTCTAGCAGCATTACCACCAGATAAGGCTGCAACTGAACCACTACCACCGTCAGCATTAATACTTGTCGCTGTTGTTTTAGTTACAAATTCATCTTTTAATTGAGTTACTGAACTCTCTATTGTTGAAACACCACTTCCATTATTTCCTTTAGAACGTGTTACAAAAACCCCATCTTGAACCGCTTTATTAAACGATGCTCCATTAAGAATATCTGCAGTCCAAACTGACTTTAAATAATCTCTGTACGAGACACCATTTCCATTCCAAGCTAATAATACGTCTTGAAATTGCTTAGTATCAAATAAAGGACGAATTGTTGGCTGCATCATTGAATAATGACCTGCTTTCATTTCTATATCTCCCCAAGATTCTAAATAATGAGGTGCTGCAGCAATGTATTGACAGTTCGTTGACGTCTCATCTTGTTTCATTGAGAACGCAATGGATAAATCTGTTTTTGCAAGACCTTCAGCAAAACCTGAAGCATTTGGAAAAGTATACATTGGGTTAACACCATTCATAATAATGGCTCCAACTTTACCTGCTTTCATATCAGCAACTAATTGCATTACTGCTTTATCGCTACCTTGTCTTGTTTTTATGGTTGTTTCAGGATCAAATGCTTTACTATTTAAGTATGCATTTATATCTAGCACTACTGTTTGAGCATTAACATCTGGAATTCCAGTTACTACAACAGCGTTACTTCCTGCCTTTTTTAATTCCTTAGCTGCTGCTTTTACTACCGCATCTAAACCTTCAGAAAGATTTTCACTACCTACAGAATTACCTGTAACATAACTATATAATTTAGCTAAAGCTAATTTTTGTTCACTTGGCTTTAGTGGCACACGCTTGTCTGCATTAGCACCAGATAAAGACATATTAGATTCAAATTGAATATGTCTAGACATCTTACCATTGGTAGGAATACGCTTTTTTGAATAATCAGAATCAAATCCACCACCTTGCCAATCTCCTAAGAAATCTGCTCCAACAGAAACGATAGTCATAGCTTTAGAAAAATCGTAATTAGCCATTCCTCTAGTACCATACCTTGCTTCGTATGCGTCTAAAGTCGCAGATTCTGAAACGGCATCGTAAGCTACATGTCTTACTCTACCATATTTAGATTTAAACTCTGCAATTAATTTATTTGTGGATGGACTTGGTAAGCTCTGTGTTAAGAATACAATTTCCTTTCCGTCGCTAAGTCCATTTAATTTTGAAGTCGTTTCAGACATAAACGTATCCCAAGAAATAGCAGTTTCACCTTTCATTGGTGATTTCACTCTCAAGCTATCGTACAATCCTAAAACCGAAGCATTAACTCTGGCATTAGCTACACCATTTGTACCAGCGTCAGTGTTATTTTCAATTTTAATAGGTCTTCCCTCTCTTGTTTTCACTAAAACACTAGCAAAATCATATCCATTCGCAATAGTTGTTGCGTAATAGTTAGCAACACCAGGGATAATTTCCGTTGGCTGTACGACATATGGAATTGATTTAATTACTGGTCCTTCACAAGCTGCTAATGATGCTGCTGCTGTGCTAAAACCTACGTATTTTAAAAAATCACGACGCGAAGTTGATGAAGACTCTAACGATTCTTTATCACCTAAAAACTCATCTGTTGGTATTGCTTCTACAAATTCGTTTTGTTGTAGCGCCTCAACAATAGAACTATTTTCGTTTAGCTCTTCAACACTTTTCCAGTATTTCTTGTTTGATGACATATAATTTTGAATTACTTCTTGATTTTTATTAATAATGGCACTTACCACATTCTAATCCACCCATCTGTGCCGCAGTTAACTGATCTACACCATACTTTTTCGATAATTCTTCATGTATTTTAGTATAGTACGCGTTATCTTCAACTTTTACATTTGTTTCTCTGTGACAATTAATACACCAACCCATTGTTAAAGGAGCGTGTTGGTACATTATTTCCATTTCTTCTACTGGTCCATGACATGTTTGACACTCAACACCTGCTACAGAGACGTGTTGTGAATGATTAAAATATGCAAAGTCTGGTAAATTATGAATGCGAATCCACTTAACAGGACTTGTTTCACCAGTATATTGCTGTGTATCTTCATCCCAACCGACAGCTTTATAAAGCTTCTGAATTTCAGAGTTATAGTCTACACCATATTCGTTAATACCTTCTGCTTGTGTTGCATCTGCTACTGCACCAATTGACTTATGACAATTCATACATATATTTAATGAAGGTATACCTGAATGCTTACTTACTCTTGCAGACGAGTGACAATATTTACAATCAATAGCATTTTCACCTGCATGAATCCTGTGCGAGTAGTGAATTGGCTGAACAGGTTCGTAACCCTGGTCCACACCAACTTGCATAAACAATCCGTATACAAAATAAGCACTCGCTAATAAGAATATAATTGATGTAACTAAAACTAGGAATTGGTTTTGAACAAACGCCTTCCATATTGGTGTTCCTTTTTCTTTAATAGCAACCTCAATATCCTTTGCATCTGCAAAACGTTTTAGTGTTTTGTTAACTAAAACTAAAGCACCAGCTAATAATGCAAATAAAAGTGCTAACGCACCTAGAATTAATTCGTTTGAAGTTTGATCACCTGGGTTAACATTAGTGACTCCAGGAGGCGGAGGAGTTGTTACTGGCTTTGGCGCAGCTGTATAAGATAAAATATCTGAGATCTCTTGGTCACTAAGCAGCGGAAAAGCAGTCATCGCAACTTTGTTATACTCATTATAGATTTTATTAGCATAAGCATCGCCAGACTTTATTAGTCCTGCACTATTTTTTATCCATGCATTAAGCCATGCTCTATCTAAACCTTCATCTTCATAAAGTCTTGCCTCTACATTACGTAAAGCAGGACCTGTCATTCTCTTATCTAGTTTGTGACATGATGCACAATTAACACCATATAGCTTTTTACCGTTAACCGGATCACCATCTTGTGCTGCAAGTGATGTCGAAAACATAAGCACTAAAATAAAACTGAGATAAAAAATCCTTGAGGTTAAATTCTGGTAGGTCACCTGTTTCATATTGTTCGTTGAATTATCTTCTAAACTTTGGTATGATTTTTTTTAATAAAGTTGTAAAAAAGCATGTTTTTTTAACTAATGCAAAGTTAAGATATAAAGTCGATTTTAAAAATGTTGACGAACTGATAATAATTAATTTATAACTATTCTAAATAACATTTTTAGAGGAATTTCGTTGAATAGTATACCTTTGTAATTAAATACTAAAATATGATATTAAAAATCAAACATTTAGCTATATCATTCTTTGTTTTAGCCTTTTCGCTTTCTATAAACGCACAACAAGGTCAGGTTACAATAGATCAAGATAAAGATATAGACAAGTTATTAGAATATAAAAAAGATGTAAAAACATCTAAAATTTATAAAATTCAGATTGATCAAAGTGTAGATCCTGATGTCGCTCAGAAGATGAAATCTAACTTCTTAAACGCTTATATTGAATGGCCTGTTGACATCGTTTGGAACACACCTAATTACAAAGTATGGGTTGGTAATTTTGCAACACGTTTAGAAGCTGATCGTGCACTTCTTAAAATTAAGAAGAAATACATGTATGCTAATATCCTTCAACCTAAATTAGATAAAGATTAGCACTTATTTTATTATACAAAAAAGGCGACCAATTGGTCGCCTTTTTTTATGATTAACAAGAAATTATTTCAACTTCTTTTTTACTTCAACTTCTTGGAATGCTTCTATAACGTCACCTTCTGCAATATCGTTATAACCTTTAATTTGCATACCACAATCGTAGCCTTTAGCAACTTCTTTAGCATCATCCTTAAATCGTTTTAAAGCGTCTAATGTACCTGTATGAACAACTACACCATCTCTAATAATTCGTATTCCTGAATTTCTAAAGATTTTACCATTCATTACCATACAACCTGCGATATTACCAATTTTTGAGACTTTAAATATTTCTCTAATTTCGGCAGTACCTGTAACTTCTTCTTTAACTTCTGGAGATAACATACCTTCCATAGCGTCTTTAAGATCGTTAATTGCTGCATAGATAATTGAGTATGTTCTGATATCAATTTCTTCCTTGTCTGCTATCGTTCTTGCATTTCCGACAGGTCGCACATTAAATCCAACAATAATTGCATCTGAAGCTGTTGCTAACAATACATCACTTTCTGTAATGGCACCAACACCTTTATGTATAATATTAACTTGAATTTCTTCAGTAGATAATTTCTGGAAAGAATCCGTTAAGGCCTCTACAGAACCATCCACATCACCTTTAAGGATAATGTTAAGCTCTTGGAAATCACCAAGTGCAATACGTCTTCCGATTTCATCAAGTGTAATATGACGTTGCGTTCTTACAGACTGCTCACGTTGTAACTGTGTACGTTTCGTAGCAATTTGCTTCGCTTCGCGCTCATCTGCAAAGACATTAAACTTATCACCAGCTTGAGGGGCACCATCTAAACCAAGAATAGATACCGGAGTTGCAGGACCTGCTACTTGCACATCTTGCCCTCGCTCATCTTGCATGGCTTTTACTTTACCACTATTTTTTCCTGCTAAAACATAGTCACCAACTTTTAATGTACCCGCTTGTACTAAAATAGTTGATACATATCCTCTCCCTTTATCTAAATAAGCTTCTACAACGGTTCCGCTTGCTGCTTTATTAGGATTAGCTTTTAACTCTAATAATTCAGCTTCAAGTAATACTTTTTCAAGTAACTCTTTAACACCAGTTCCTACTTTAGCAGAAATGTCGTGAGATTGAATTTTACCACCCCAATCTTCTACTAAAAGATTCATTTGTGCTAAGCCTTCTTTTACTTTTTCAGGATTGGCATCTGGCTTATCTATTTTATTAATAGCGAATACTATTGGAACTCCCGCTGCTTGAGCATGAGAAATAGCTTCTTTTGTTTGTGGCATTATAGCATCATCTGCTGCAACAACAATAATAGCAATATCAGTGACTTGAGCACCACGTGCACGCATCGCTGTAAAAGCTTCGTGACCTGGTGTATCTAAAAATGCGATTTTTTGTCCATTTTCCAACTCTACACCATAAGCACCAATGTGCTGTGTAATACCACCAGATTCCCCTGCAATTACGTTTTCTTGACGGATATAATCTAACAATGACGTTTTACCATGATCAACGTGCCCCATTACTGTAACAATTGGTGCACGTGGTAATAAATCTTTTGGATCGTCAACAACATCTTCAATAGACTCTTCAATATCTGCGGTAATAAACTCTACATCATAACCAAATTCTTCAGCAACAATAGTTAATGTTTCTGCATCTAGTCTCTGATTCATAGTAACCATCATACCTAAAGACATACATGCTGAAATAACTTGCGTTACTCCAACTTCCATCATTGTAGCTATCTCACTAACGGTTACAAACTCAGTGACTTTTATAGTTTTACTTTCTGCAGCAGCAATTTCTTGATCAATTTCGGTTTGTTCTCTGTGTTGATCTCTCTTGTCTCTTCTATATTTGGCACCTTTTCCTTTATTAGATTTACCTTGTAATTTCTCAAGTGTTTCTCTAATTTGTTTCTTTACATCTTCTTCTGTAGGCTCCTCTTTAACTAATTTTGGCCTTGCAGCATTAACAGTTCTTCCTCTTGGAGCACTACCTCTTCTGCTATCAACAGTTGGTTTGGCACCAGGTGCATTTCCGGGTTTACTAATACGACGTCTCTTACGCTTATTAGCATCTCCAGCAGCCGGCTTATCTTCTTTCTTCTTTTTTGGTTTATTAAACTGAGAAAGGTCTATTTTCTTTCCTGTTGTTGTGGGACCAGAAAGCTTTTTATATTGGGTCTTTAAAGTTTCCTCAGCTGGCTCAGTAGATTCAATAGACTCTTCTGGTTTAGATTCTGCTTTTATAGGCTCTTTCTTAGCTTCAACTTTCTCTACCTTTTTAGTTTCAACTTTAGGCTTAGAAGGTTCTTTTTTAGGTTCTTGTTTTTTCTCAACCTTAGGCATTTCTTTAGCCTCAGCAACTTTAGGTTCTTGTTTTTTCTCAACCTTAGGCACTTCCTTGGCTTCAGCAACTTTAGGTTCTTCTTTTTTCTCAACCTTAAGTTTTTTATCAAGATCAATTTTACCTACTTGCTTTGGACCAATTAATTCGGCTTTAGCTTTTACTACAGCTTCTCTAGCTTCCTTAGCAGCTTCATCTCTCTTTTGCTTTTCCTCAATTTCGAGTTCGCGCTTCTCGCGAATTGCCTCTTTTTCTTTGAGTTTAGCTTCACTAACTTCTTGAGCTTTTTCACGCTTTGTTGCATCTGTCTGAAATTCGTCAGATAGCGTATCATAAACCTCTTGCGAAATTTTGGTATTTGGACTCTTTTCTATCTCTACACCTTTGGATTCTAAAAAATCCACAGCGCGATCAATAGAGATGTTCAACTCCCTTAATACCTTATTTAATCTTGTTTGAGCCATAAATTGCCTGTAAAATAACTTAAATATATACTATACCTATTCAACTTCAAAATATCATTATAATATTTAAAAAAATTAAGACGGTATTATTCTTCAAATTCTTCTCGTAGAATTCTAATAACTTCTACTATAGTTTCTTCTTCTAAATCTGTACGCTTTACTAAATCAACAACATCTTGTTCTAAAATACTTTTTGCAGTATCTAAACCAGCTTTGCTAAATTCCGCTATAACCCATGATTCAATTTCATCAGAGAATTCTTTTAATTCCACATCTTCTTCTGCACCTTCTCTAAATACATCAATTTCATAACCTGTTAACTGACCAGCTAAACGAATGTTATGACCACCTCTACCAATTGCTTTAGAAACCTCTTCTGGCTTCAACAAGACTTCAGCACGCATAGTCTCTTCATTTAACTTTAAAGAAGTGACTCTTGCTGGGCTTAATGCTCTCGTTACAAAAAGCTGAATGTTATTTGTGTAATTGATTACATCGATATTTTCGTTTCCTAACTCACGTACAATTCCATGAATTCTCGATCCTTTCATACCAACACAAGCTCCTACAGGATCAATTCTATCATCATAAGAATCTACAGCCACTTTAGCCTTTTCTCCTGGAATACGAACTACCTTTTTAACGGTAATCAAACCATCAAAAACTTCAGGAATTTCCTGCTCAAATAATTTCTCTAAAAACAATGGTGATGTTCTAGACATCACAATCGCTGGCTTACTACCTTTTAATTCAACACTTTCAATAATTCCTCTTACATTTTCTCCTTTTCTGAAGAAATCAGAAGGTATTTGTTTATCCTTTGGAAGGATAATTTCATTACCATTATCATCTAACAAGATAATTGCTCTGTGTCTAATATGATGGACTTCTGCAGTATATATCTCGCCTTCTAATTCCTTAAATTGCTTATATATATTTGTATTATCGTGTTCGTGAATTTTAGATATTAAGTTTTGTCTTAATGCTAAAATCGAACGTCTTCCTAAATCAATAAGTTTTACTTCTTCTGCAACATCTTCACCAACTTCAAAATCTGGTTCTATTTTTTGTGCTTCAGATAATTCAATTTCTTGATTTGGTTCTTCTACTTCACCATTTGCAACTACAATACGGTTTCTCCATATTTCTAAATCCCCTTTATCTGGGTTTATAATAATATCAAAGTTATCATCATCACCATACTTCTTCTTAAGTGCATTACGTAATACATCTTCAAGAATCGCCATCAGCGTAACTCTATCTATTAATTTATCGTCTTTAAATTCCGAAAATGATTCAATTAACGCTACATTTTCCATAATTAATCGTGAATTAAAATTTTATTTTAACTTTTGCTTCTTTAATATTATCAAAAGTAATATTAGCCTCTTTTGCTACTGTTACTTTTCCTTTACCTAAAGGTTTTGGTTCTCTAGTTTTCCACTTTAAAACCACTCCTTTGTTGTTCACATCAGTAAGCTCACCTTCTAGACTTTGATTGTCTAAAGTGGTCACCTCTAGGTTTCTACCAACATGCTTTTTATATTGTCTTGGCAATGTTAAAGGTGTTGCTGCACCAGATGACAATACCTCTAGAGAAAAATCGTACTCATCTCTGTCTATATTGTGCTCAATAGCTCTGCTAACAAACATACAATCCTCTACTAACACTCCATTATCACCATCTATCACAACCTTAATTGCATTATCTACAGAAAAACTAAAATCTATAAGAAATAGGTCTTGTCTTTCTTCTAATGCATTTTGCAATAAGTCTTCTACCGTTTTCTTTAACATTTCTTGGTATAAAAAGAGAGGACTTTTCGTCCTCTCGCGTATTTATTTTAGTAAACAACGGTGCAAATATACGATATTTATATTGATTTCTCAAAGCTTCCTAAAGTGGAATTATTTTCATAGCTTTATAAGACTAACTAAAATCAAAAAAATGAACAAAATACTAGTTCCTACCGACTTCTCTGAACAAGCAGAGAATGCTTTAAAAGTTGCTGCAATGTTAGCAAAAAAACATAATGCCGAAATATATTTATTGCATATGATGGAAATACCAATGCAACAAATAGACCCTATCAATGCCCACAGCGTTGTACCAGAAGCCTTATTTTTTATGAAACTAGCTCACAAAAGGTTTGAAGATCTTATGGCTAGCGACTATTTAGAAGGAATTACCGTGTATGAAACTGTAAAGGCAGATATAACGTTTAATGAGATTAAAGATTCTTGCAAAGAATTTGAAATTGACTTAATTGTAATGGGTTCTCATGGTGCATCTGGAATAAAAGAAATGTTTGTAGGCTCTAATGCAGAGAAAGTAGTTCGCACATCTGATGTACCTGTATTAGTCATTAAGAATGAGCACACTGATTTTAATGTTTCTAATTTTGTATTTGCTTCTGATTTTAAAAATGATAATAAAAAAACATACGAACAAGCCGTAGCTTTTGCGGAAGCTTTTGACGCTAAAATTTATTTACTAATGGTAAATACGGCTAATAACTTCATGACAACTTATGAAGCTAACTCAAGAATCACTGATTTTATATCGAATCAAACATTTAAGAATTACTCCATACATATTCATAATGATACTTCTGTTGAGAATGGAGTCTTGAATTTCTCTAAAGACATTGATGCTGATTTAATTGGTATTAGCACTCACGGACGCCAAGGTATAGCTCACTTTTTTAACGGTAGCTTAAGTGAAGATTTAGTAAACCACTCGAAACGTCCTGTGATTACGTTTAAGATTTAAATGCCTTAAATAAAACGCATAAAAAAATCCTAATCAAAGCTGATTAGGATTTTTTGTTGGCCCACTAGGTTTCGAACCTAGACTCTTCTGCACCAAAAACAGATGTGTTACCAGTTACACCATAGGCCAATCTTGTAAACAAGTTTGCAAATTTATAACAAAGTTTCACTTGAACAAAAAAAAACAAGAAAATAATTGAAATTACTTAACGTTAACTTAAAAACGTAGGCAATACCGTAATAATTAGTAAATTCGCCTGCGTTAACAATTTAAGTTTTTCATGACAGATTTTAACTTTAAAAAGTGGAATACCATTTTAGGATGGGTCGCTTTCTCTATAGCATTTGTAGTATATGCTCTTACCATCGAACCAACTGTAAGCTTTTGGGATGCTGGTGAATATATTTTAACATCTTCTAAATTACAAGTTGGCCATCCACCAGGAGCACCACTTTTTCAGATGATGGGAGCTTTTTTCTCAATTTTTGCTTTAGAACCTTCACAAATAGGAATGATAATGAATATGATGAGTGCTGTTTCTAGTGCTTTCACTATTCTTTTTATGTTTTGGACTATAAGTATCCTACTTGTTAAGCTAGTGAACTACAAAAAAGATTCTAACCCAAATAATGCTCATGCCATTCTAGGAAGTGCTTTAGTTGGTAGTTTAGCCTTTACATTTACAGATTCATTTTGGTTTAACGCAGTTGAAACAGAAGTCTATGCAATGGCCACGCTAATTATGGCTGCAATGTTTTATTTAGCATTACGTTGGGAACAAGACATGCACAAACCTAGAGGGAATCGCTGGCTAATATTAATTGCTTTTGTTATTGGTCTTTCTTTTGGTGTTCATTTTATGGGCTTATTAACTATACCTGCTATTGGTCTTATTTATTATTTCAAAAATTATAAAACGGTTACTGTTAAAGGTTTTATTATTGCGAACATACTTTCTGCAGCAATACTACTTTTTATATTTAAATTATTACTACCATCTACACTCGCACTTTTTGGATACCTAGAAGTGTTTTTTGTGAATTCTTTCGGATTACCATTTAACTCTGGAACTATAATAACAGCATTACTTGTAATTTCACTTTTCTATTTTGGCTTAAACTATACTCGTAAAAAAGGCTTAAAGCACATTAATACTTTAGTCTTATGTCTCATGTTTATTTTTATTGGATTTTCTTCTTGGATGATGTTACCAATTAGAGCTAATGCAAATGTTGTAATAAATGAAAATGACCCTTCTGATGCTAGAGAATTATTAGCGTATTATAATTTGGAACAATATCCTGAAACACATTTGTTTTTTGGTCCTCAGTTTACAGAACTTTATTCAGGTCAAGACGAAAAAGAGGCGTTTGTTGATGACAAGAAAAACTACGAGCGTGATGAGAAAACTGGTAAATATATTATAATCAATGATTGGGAAGATAGCAAGCAAAATTATAATCATGAGCATGCATCTGTTTTACCAAGAATGTGGAGTAGTGATCATGCCAAAAATTATATGATGTTTACTGGTCTAATTGATTTTAAGGTAGACCCAAGTTTTCAAACTAGCCAATATAATGAAGCATTTAATGCAGGTCTAACCGAAGAACAAGCGCAACAATATGCGATGCAACAAAAAAGGCAGATTGACCAAGTCGTTAACGATTTTAGAATGCGTATAGCTCAAGGTGAGATAGATTACGAAGACTATGATAAATTTCTAAGAAATTATGGGCAACAATATTTAGAAATCGAAAAACCTTCTTCTATTGATAATATTATGTACATGTTTCAATACCAATTTGGCTATATGTACTGGCGATATTTTATGTGGAATTTTACCGGAAGACAAAACGATGTTCAAGGAAAATATGACGATTTTAATGGTAATTGGATTTCTGGAATTAGTGCTATTGATGCATTACATATTGGCATTTCTCAAGATAATTTACCAACAGATGTTTTAGAAAATAAAGCTAGAAACACTTATTATTTTATACCACTCTTATTAGGTTTAGTTGGTTTTTTCTTTTTATTGTATAGTGATGCAAAACGATTCTGGGTATTACTTGTATTCTTTCTACTAACTGGTATAGCCATACAGTTTTACACCAATGTTAGACCTTTTGAACCGAGAGAACGAGATTATTCTGTAGTAGGTTCGTTTTATGTCTTTGCTATTTGGATAGGTTTTGGTGTCTATGCCATATATGACCTTTTAAGGTCTCATCTTAACACAAAACTTTTAGCACCTGTAATTACATTAGCATGTCTAATTATTGTACCTGGTATTTTAGCAGCAAATAATTGGGATGATCATGATAGGTCTGGTAAGTATACTGCAAATGCTATGGCAAGAAAGTATTTAGAATCTTGTGCTCCAAATGCTATATTATTTACTATCGGTGATAATGATTCTTTCCCTCTATGGTACTTGCAAGAAATTGAAGGAGTACGAACAGATGTTAGAGTTGTTAATACAAGTCTTTTTCAGACAGATTGGTATATTGACCAAATGAAACGAAAAGCTTATGAAAGTGACCCTATACCTTCACAACTAACGCATGAGCAATATAGAGCTGGTACAAGAGACATAATTATATATAGAGAAATAACAGATAAGATTGCTAGTGATACCTTAGACATAAAGTCGTTTATGGATTTTGTATCTAGCGACAAACCAAGTACAAAAGTTAAATACATTGTTGAAAAATTTAACGAAGATCCAAGACGATATCCTAAGTATTTATTAAATACCAATTATTTCCCTACCAAAAACATCAGTATTCCTGTAAATAAAGATATGGTTCTTAAAAACGGTATTGTAAACCCTAAAGATGCAGATAAAATAGAGGATACGCTTTATGCAAAAATTGGAACAAGTTCTATTTACAAGAATCGCTTATTAATGTTAGACATTGTAGCCAATAACAATTGGGAAAGACCTATTTATTTTACTGGTGGTGCATTTGGTGCTGAAGATTATATTTGGCTAAAAGATTATTTACAGTTAGACGGAATGTGCTACAAGTTAGTCCCAATAAAAACTGCTGTTGATAGAGCAAACCCTTATGATATGGGTCGCGTTGATGCTGATTTAATGTATGAAAAAATAAAGACCTGGGATTGGGGAGGCAGTGGTGAAGAAATTTATCACGATATAGAAACCAGGAGAAACAGCATCACCTACAGAGGTAATATTGCGCGTTTAATCGAACAACTTATTAACGAAGACAAACTTGATAAAGCGGAAGAAATGGCAGATTTAGCTATGGCAAAAATGCCTACGGATAAATTTGGATTCTACTCACTATTAGAGCCTTATATAAGTGCTTACTATGAAGTTGGGAACACTGAAAAAGGACGAAAATTATATAAAGACGTCACTAAGAAGTATCAAGAAAATTTGAGTTATTTAAGTGAGCTTTCTCTAAAAAATCAAGACCGTTTAATAGAAGAAATATATACCGATATACAACGCTACAGAGCATTAGTAGACATCTTAGTTATTTATAATGATGAAGAATTTGCGCTAGATGAAACTAAAAAATTCAATAGCTACTTAAAGTTGTTTGACCCGTTAATGGGACCAGCACAAGAAGAAACACCTGTTATACCAAAAGATTTAGACATTAATTCAATATTAAGGGATAGTACAGCGATTTCACCCGAAAACTAAACCATGCAAATTATTCCGGCAAAAACTCCTGGTTTTGTAAAGACATTATTTCCAAATTTTGTCTGGAATATCAACACGGATAAAAAAGAAATATATCTCACTTTTGATGACGGTCCAACAGTAGAAATTACAGATTGGGTACTTCAAACTTTAAAAGGTTTTGAAGCTAAAGCCACCTTCTTCTGTATTGGTAATAATATTGAAAAGTATCCTGAAATATTTCAAAATATAATTACTGAAGGTCATTCTATTGGAAATCATACTTACAATCATTTAAAAGGTTGGAAGCATAAAACTAAAGTTTACTTCAAAGATGTTTTAAAAACTGAAAAGATTATCAATAAATTTAAGACTGGCACTTCCACTCCTTTGTTTAGACCACCTTACGGCAAGTTTAAAAACAAGCAAAGCAAAAAACTACTAGAATTAGGTTATCGGATTATATTGTGGGATGTTTTATCATATGATTGGGATAAATCGGTAAGCGAAGAAGCTTGCTTAAATAATGTGGTTTCTGCAGCAAAGCAAGGCAGTATTATTGTGTTTCATGATAGCATAAAAGCATCACGAAATTTAAAATATGTATTACCTAAAGTTTTAGAGTATTATACTGAAAAAGGCTACAAATTTAAAGCCTTATAAACTAAACGTATTCTTGAATAATTCCGATTAATGTATTAGCATCTTGTTCACCACTATGGCGCCACTTCATTTCTCCATTTTTGTAGATAATCAAAGTCGGCAATCCTTTAACACGCAGTGCTTCTGCTAATTCTTTATTTTTACTTACATCAATTTTAATAACTTTGGCTTTATCACCCAAAGCCGCAGCTACATCTCTTAGCACAGGATGCATTGCAACAGACTGATCATTTAATTCTTTATAGAAGTCTAATAGAACAGGTATATCTGTGTCTATTAATTCCCCAAATTTTGACATACGTTATTGTTTTAGACAAACGTGTTATACAAACCTACATAAAATTTTGATAAAAAATTTTAATAAGTTCATTACTAGTGTTATAAAAATACGCAATTCTTAACAATTACGCCTCTTTCTTTCCTTTTTTGAGTTCTATTACAGTAATTTCAGGCCAAATTCCAACACGACCAGGGAAAGCTAAATAACCAAATCCTCTATTCACATTTATATATTGACCTAATTCCTTATAAATTCCAGCCCAATGTTTATACCTCCATTTTACAGGACTCCATTTAAACCAACCCGGAATTTCTATGCCAAATTGCATTCCATGTGTATGACCACTTAATGTTAAATGGTAATGGTAAGCATCGTTAATAACCTCTTCATTCCAATGGCTTGGATCATGACTCATAAGAATTTTAAAATCATCTTTATCAACTTTACTGGCAGCCATTTTTAAATCACCCGCTTTTTTAAAACCTCCTATTCCCCAATTTTCTACTCCTACTAAAGCAATCCGTTCGCCGTTTTTTTCTATAAAACGATTTTCGTTTAATAACAAATCAAAACCAATGTCTTTTTGAAGTATTTTTAAGTCCTCAAGATTCTGCTTTTTTTCATCTTCAGAATCCCAACTTACATAATCACCATAATCATGATTTCCTAAAACAGAAAATAAACCGTCCTTTGCCTTTAATTTTTTAAATATATCTATAAAAGGTTCCATTTCACTGGCCTTATTATTTACCATATCACCAGTAAATAATATGACATCAGATTTCTGCTCATTAATTAAATCAATTGCATAACTCACCTTTTCAATATTATCAAAACTACCAGAGTGTACATCACTTATTTGAGTTAATTTATAACCATCAAAAGCGCTTGGCAAATCTTCAAAATATAAGGTGTATTTTAAAACTTTAAAATTGTACTTTCCTTTGTACATTCCATATAATATAGAAGCAAATGGAATAGCTGCAATACCGAGTGCTATCTGACTAACAAATTTTCGTCGTTCAGGAATATGGTTAATCTTATTGCCCTCTCCATTATCTTGCATAAAATAACTATACAATCCTTGTGGTATTCTTAAAACATCTTCACCAAATAGTATTGCAATTAGCACTAGCTTGGGGACAACTAAAGCGATTAATAATCCAATCGCGAAAGAGTTTTCTTGAGAAAAACCATTACTTCGGTTAAAACTATAAAACTGAATTATAAAGTTACCAATTATAGCGATAGTGAATAGCCAATAAATTGCATACCACCAATTACTTTTTGTAACTGTTCTAAGAGATTGAAAAGCATAAAAATCTGCTATTCCTAACACAATAATAAAAATTATCCAACGGATCATATACAACAATTAAAGGTTAAAGATACTAATACAGTCTACTCCTTATCTTATGAAATTGTTAAAGGTTTTGACTTGTAAATCTTGAAGTGTTTTTATGTTACTTTTAAAATGAATTATAATAGATTCATTAGGCAATAAATCGAAGAAATTATCTGAAAAATGCCCTTTAGTGTCAGCGTATAAAAACACATCTTTTTGAAGTGTTTTACTAGTTAATTCAATATTGAAACCATCTAAAGTTTTAGTAATTGTTTTCGTTATTTCAGATGTTTTTAAGTTTAAGTCTTTTGGTTTAATCATGTAGAAATGAGACGTGCTATTCTCAAATTTTGAAACTAATACAACTTCGTTTTTATTAAACCTAATTGTATTTAAATCTAGTTCATACTTTATAGCACTTGAGTTTGCTACAACAATTATATTCTTAGAGTCTTCCCAAATGATATTGCCACTAAAATCGATCAATTTTAGGTTGAGTATACCTTGTTCTTGGCTCATATTATCATTAACAATCGAAGTTTTCAGCACTTCATTTTCAATTTTTGAAGAGATTAAAATAGCCTCAAAACTGCGTTTGACTTTATAATGCAAAGCTTTCCAATTCCCAAAATAATCAATACTGCTCCACGAAACAGCTGGCCAGCAATCATTGAGTTGCCAAAACAGCGTTCCCATATTATAGGGCTTGGCACGTCGTTGCGCTTCAATCCCTTTAGTAATTCCGTAGGCTTGCAATAGCTGACTCATATATACGTAATCTTCTGCATTATCAGGTATAGGAAAATCACGTTCCATATAATCTTCAATAATTTGAAACCCTCTTGAATGCTTTTGATGGTTTTTAAAACTGTCTGAAGTAATTTCTATACTATCATTTTGGTTTATATATCGAATGGTTTCATAACTAGGAAAGGATTGAAACCCGAACTCACTCATAAAACGTGGCACGTTTTCTTCTAGATGCTCAAAAGGATATCCATCATGCCAAATCCACCAATCGTGTGCGTCTCCTTCGGTTTTATATTTTGGATTTCCTCTTCCGTATTTTGGCGAGCTTTCCCAATAATTTGTATCAGTTAGTTTAGCAACAGTATTTGGCAAAATAGAATCAAACACTTTTAAATAGTTACTCCAGATTTCTGCTTTCTCTGCGTCACTTCTATCAGCCTGCCAGCCCCAACGATGCCAACCTTCTGAGTTTTCATTGTTACCACACCAAAGCGCAATTGACGCATGGTTTCTCAGCCGTTTCACATTACCAATAGCTTCTTGCTTTACGTTTTCTAAAAAATCTTTATCACCAGGATACATGGCACAGGCAAACATAAAATCTTGCCAAACCAAAATCCCTTTTTTATCACACAAATTATAAAAAATATCATTCTCATAAATACCACCACCCCAAACTCGGAGCATATTCATGTTGGCATCCACCACATCGTTTAATAATTTCTCATAATCGCCATCTGTGACTTTATTCTGTAAACTGTTTTGTGGGATGTAGTTCGCTCCTTTTGCATAGACTGGCACATCATTTACTTTGAAGTAAAAGGATTCTCCAATGCCATCTTTTTCGGTAACCAGCGCGATAGTTCTTAGTCCTTTTTTGACCGAGATACTATCTAGAATTTTTTCATCTTGCTTAACGATTACTTTTATATCATATAAATAGGGTTCGCCTAGATTATGTGGCCACCATTTTTTTGGTTTAATTATTTGAAATCTATTAAACTGTTGATCATTTGTGTGTGTAGGTTCTGACGATTTAATTAAACTACCATTCACATATATATGATAAATTATTTTTTTATCTAATTCGACACTTGATCTTTTATTTATCTCTATTGATAAGTCTGCAATACTATCGGTTAAATGTAATGCTCTAACATGGACATTATCAATCTTAAGAGCATCCCAAGCAACCAATTTGATTAGTTTTGAAATTCCACTAGTATTCAACTTAGGTCCCCAATCCCAACCATATTGAAACTGTGCTTTTCTAGTAAAAATACGTTCACTTTCGGGTAACTCATAAGCCAACTTTGCTTTTTCTACTTCTTCATATTTTGAAGTAGATTCAAAAACTAATCGCAATTCATTTTCAGATTTTAAAAGTGATTTTACATCTATCGTCCATTTTCGAAACGCATTATTAGCTTTTAGGATTAAACTATCATTTAAATATACAGATGCATACGTATCTAAACCTTCAAAGTCGAGTTCTATGTTCTTCTTTTGAAACGTTAATTCATCAAGCGAAAAAGTGTTTTTGTATTCCCAATCGGTTTCAGAAATCCATTGTAAGTCTTTTTCATTATTACCAATAAATGGGTCTTCAATTAAGTTATGATCTAGCAAATCAGAATGTACATTACCAGGAACTGTTGCTGAATTCCATATCGTATCACTAACTTTTTTGAATTGCCAATTCTCAGTCAGCTCAATGGTTTGGGGTAAGTCATGTTCAAGTTGACAGCTAAAACAAATAAAAATTAATAACAGAAGACTATATCGCATTTAAAATTGCTTTTATTTTTTGGGGATTGGAATACGTTAGTGGCATCGAGAATAATGAATTATTCTCTTCAAGTAGAGACGAAGCAGATGCGTGGATTTCATTCAAACCTATTTGCTTAAACTTTAAAGCATTATCTGAAGTAATACCAGAACCAGCAAGAATTATAATTCTACCACTAGACATTATATTTAGATCCTTTAATAACTCTAAACCTAATTCTGCAGTAGTTTGTTGCCCAGAAGTCAAAACGCGCTCTACTCCTAAATCTATTAATTGCAAAAAAGCTTCTAATGGATTCACGACCTCATCAAACGCGCGATGAAAGGTAAAAGGTAATGGCTTAGACAATTCAATTAATTCTTGTGTACGGTCTCTGTCAATTGTTTTATTATTATTTAGTATTCCTGAAACAATACCATCACATCCTAAACCTTTACAGAGTTGAATATCATGCTTCATAATGTCAAATTCAGCATCAGAATACACAAAATTGCCACTACGAGGTCTAATTAAAACAAAAACTTGGATATCTAAGTTCTCAACAACCTGTTTTAATAATCCATAAGATGGCGTAATACCACCAACGGATAATTCTTGGCATAATTCTATGCGATGTGCTCCTGCTTCTTGAGCATTTTTTGCAGATTGGTATGAATTGGCACAGATTTCTAGTTTCATCTTTAATGTCATTCCTGCAAAGGCAAGAATCTTATTGTTTTAGTTTCAAAGTGGATTCCGCATCAAGCGCGAAATGGCAAATCGTATTGTCACTTCGAGTGATTCCGCATTTTTTATCGGAATTGTATCGAGAAGCATTAATAGGTTCTCGGTACAAAATTGCAAAAAAGCAATTTCACTCGAACTGACGTATTAGTTAATTATTATTTCATCAATAAACGTCCAAGCTTTATTGCCAGCTCCTTGTTTGCCATCTGGAATGATTCCATAATTTGGAATCCTCAATCTAATCTCCTTAGCTTTTTCACCTTCAAATATTGATTTAAAATCGATAATCAAGTCTTCATTGGCATTCAATTCAAATACTTCAAAACTACCATTCCCTAATGCTATTTCTATTTCTTTAGGCGCATAAATCCATTGACCTTGTCCATTATGGAATCGGGTTTCAATAGAATGAATGTGTTTTACTTGTTTTAAGTCAATCACAATCTCAATGTCTTCTCCTGAAAACCCTAACCACTCCTTATCTCCATAACGATAATTGCTCCCAGAAATACCATTAACTAAACCAGCTGCTCCACTTCCTGGGTAGCTTTTATTGAGCTCTTTGTTGATCGTAATTGTCGCACCAACCGCTTTATGTAAATTAATCTCTTGCGAAAACGTAGTTCCTAATTTTTCTTCTGCATCAAAAACTCTAGCCTTTAAGTTTACACTTTCATTAATAGATACAGGTTCTTTATAAACTTCAGAGTCTGCAGTTGGCTCAGAGCCCTCTAAGGTGTATCTAATGATTTTCCCTTTAGAAGACGTTTCCATTTGGTAAACGATATTGTTTTCAATCGAAAGTAATTCGCCTTCAATTTCAAATAAATGATTCGCATAATTAATATCTAAAGCGTCTAATCGTTTATGAAAATTTTCGACTCTAGATGCAAATTCTTTATAATTTCGCTCTTTAGAATTTAACCAAACGACTTCACTCAAAGCTAATATTCTTGGAAAAACCATATACTCCACTTGTTTAGTATTCGGCATATACTCCGTCCAAACATTACCTTGTGCTCCAAGTACATATTTGGCTTCTTCTTCAGTTAATTCATCCGGAATTGGATTAAGACTATACACTTTTTCTAATGGCAAAAAACCACCAATAGCCAATGGTTCGTCTTTGTTTTCAGATTGATAGTGATCAAAATAGCAATGTGAACCTGGTGTTAAAATAACGTTGTGATGTTGTTTCGCTGCTTCAATCGCTCCATCAAATCCTCTCCAAGACATAACTGTAGCGTTTGGTGCTAATCCTCCTTCCAAAATTTCATCCCAACCAATAATTTGTCTGCCTTTACTATTCAAGTATTCTTCAATTCTTGAAATAAAATAACTTTGTAATTCATGTTCATCTTTTAAACCTTCGTCTTTAATTCGTTGTTGACAGGATTTACATTTTTTCCAGTTTGTTTTTGGTGCTTCATCTCCACCAATATGTATGTATTTACTTGGGAATAATTCTAAAACCTCATCAAAAACAGCTTCTAAAAAAGCGAAAGTTTCTTCTTTTGGGCAGTAAATATTTTCAAAAACTCCACCTTTTTTGGCGACTTCAACTTGTTCACCCGTACAGCCTAATTCTGGATACGCTGCTATGGCAGCTTGTGAGTGTCCTGGCAATTCAATTTCGGGAATAACCGTTATAAAACGGGCACTTGCATAAGCTACAATTTCTTTTATTTGCTCTTGTGTATAGTAACCTCCATATTTTTTGCCGTCAAATAGTTGTGGTTGTGCATTGTAATGACCAATCAAAGTCTCATTCCTATAGGCTGCAACTTCTTGAAGTTTTGGATATTTTTTAATTTCAATTCGCCAACCTTGATCTTCTGTTAGATGCCAATGAAACGTATTCATTTTAAGCATGGCTAAGGCGTCAACGTATTTCTTTATAAAATCAACTGAAAACAGATGCCTACCAACATCGAGATGCATACCTCTATATATAAATTGTGGTGCATCTGTAATTGAGACACATGGAATATAAACTTGTTCAGCATTAAAACTTCCATTTTCAAAGTCTGGTGACAATAACTGCCTCAAAGTCTGAACTGCATAAAAAGCCCCTTGGTCTGTTTTTGCCTTTACTTCTATGCTATTCGGAAGAATTTGAAGCGAATAACCTTCGTCGTTTTCAATACTAGTATCTATAATAAATTGTATGTCGTTTCCTTTATTGAGACGTATCCTTTTGCTTTGTTCAATAAATGATTTCAAGAATTCTGCTGAAACTTTTAAGGCTTCTGGATAATCAATTCCTGTAGAACTACTTAATATAAATTGACCTTCATTTAATGTTTGCTTTGATGGCATTGGAATAATTTTCACCTCACCTTTTTGAATTGCATTTTCTTGACAGTTAAATAACAACTGTACAAAAAGGAATACGCTAAGGACTTTCTTGATTTGCATTTTAGTATATTAGGTGCATTAAAATTAACAATCTTTTTTGATGAACTTTAAACTAACCCCCTTTTTAATTGTTCTTGTTCTATTTATTAGTTGCAATGATTCATTTTCAACCTCAGAAGCACAGAAAGACCAACCACTTACCAGCTATGTAAATACCTTTATAGGAACTGGTGGACATGGTCACACTTATCCTGGTGCTACGATGCCATTTGGAATGATGCAACTAAGCCCAGACACACGATTAGATGGTTGGGATGGTTGCTCTGGTTATCATTATACAGACAGTTACATTTATGGGTTTTCGCACACACACTTAAGCGGAACTGGCATTAGCGATTATGGAGATGTACTTTTAATGCCAACGAATGAACACAACTTTAATAATGGTGCTGATGGTAAAAAAGGGTATCGCGCACATTTCTCTCATGATAATGAAACAGCAGAACCAGGTTATTATAAAGTGCATTTAGATTCTACGAATATTGATGTAGAACTAACGGTTTCAAAACGAAGTGGCATTCATAAATACCAATATCCTTCTAGCCAAAATCAGTTCTTAATTTTAGATTTAGAACATCGCGATAAAGTTTTAGATGCTAAAATTGAAAAAAATTCTAATACGGAAATTGTAGGTTATCGCCATTCTGAAGCTTGGGCTAAAGACCAACGTTTATATTTTGTTATAAAAACGTCTCATCCTTTCAATGATGTGTTACAATCGCCTCCTGAATTTGGAATGCCTGGAGCGCGACGAACCTCTTTAAACTTTATTAACCCAAATAACGAACCTGTTTATGTTAAAGTCGGAATTTCAGCAGTTGATGAAGCTGGAGCAAGAAAAAATCTTGAAGGAGAAATAGGAGATCAAAGCTTTGAGCAAGTAAAAAAAATAGCGCAAGATTTCTGGGAAAAGCAATTAGAAAAAATAGTTATCGAAAGTAATGATATAGATAAAAAGACAAACTTTTATTCTGCGTTATACCACACAATGCTCGCACCAAATCGTTATCAAGATGTTGATGGTCGTTATAGAGGTATGGACTTAGAAATTCATAATGCTGATTTTGATTACTACACGGTGTTTTCACTTTGGGATACTTACAGAGCTGCGCATCCACTATACACTATTATTGAGCAGAAAAAAACCAACGATTTCATAAAAACCTTTTTAGCAAAATATGATGAAGGTGGCATTATGCCAATGTGGGATTTGGCTGGTAATTATACAGATTGTATGATTGGTTATCACGCTGTTCCTGTCATTGCAGATGCCTATTTAAAAGGTATTAGGAATTATGATTCGGAGAAAGCTTTTGAAGCTATGAAACATTCAGCTACTAGAGATAAATTTGGATTAGAAGCTTATAAAAAATATGGCTTTATTCCTGTGGATGAAGAAAGTGAATCAGTTTCAAAGACGTTGGAATATGCATACGATGATTGGACGATTGCACAAATGGCAAAAGCCATGGGTAAATCTGAAGATTACAAAACCTACATTCAGCGTGCGCAGTATTATAAAAATGTTTTTGACCCTGAAACTCAATTTATGCGTGGTCGATTCAGAAATACATGGTTTGCACCTTTTGATCCTTATGAAGTAAATTTTAATTATACCGAAGCTAATTCTTGGCAGTACAGCTTCTATGTACCACAAGACATTTCAGGATTTCTAAAACTATTAGGTGGAAAAGAAAAGTTAGAAAACAAGCTCGATGAATTGTTTAATGCAAAGACAGAAACCTCTGGTCGTGACCAATCCGATATTACAGGATTAATTGGACAATATGCTCATGGTAATGAACCGAGTCACCATATGGCTTATCTCTATAATTTTGTAAACAAACCACATAAAACGCAAGAAAGAGTCCATCAAATTTTAACTGAATTATATCATAATGATCCTGACGGAGTTTCAGGAAACGAAGATTGCGGACAAATGAGTGCTTGGTATGTACTAAGTTCTATGGGGTTTTATTCGGTGACTCCAGGAAGTAATGAGTATATCATTGGAACGCCACTATTTGATAAATCATCTATTAATCTTGAGAATGGGAAACAATTCAACATTATTGCAAATAATCTCAGCGATACTAACATTTATATTGAACGTGTAAAATTAAATGGTGAAACACATAATGAAACTTATTTAAGCCATGATGCTATTGTTTCTGGTGGCACTTTAGAATTTACAATGACCAATCAGCCTTCAACTTGGGGAACAAAAGAAGGTAATGAGCCAAAAACAGAAATTAAAGATCACATTATTCTGCCATCACCATTTATTGCTGAGGGAGATATTACGTTTAGAGGCTCTACTGAAATTGTTTTATCCACTTCAGAAGAAGGAGCTAAAATATTTTATGCTATTGATAACGATAATTTCAAAATTTATGAGTCGCCATTTACAATCACTAAAGATACTAAGGTGAGATTGTATTCTGAAAAGGGAGATTTAAAAAGTCCAATTCTTACCACTCCGTTTTATAAAATAGACCCTAACCTTAGTCTTACTTTAAAAAGTGAATTTGCTAATCAATACAGTGCTGGCGGAAATGATGCACTTATTGATGGTATAAGAAGCACTAAGAACTACAGAACAGGGAGCTGGCAAGGCTACTGGAATACCGATTTAATAGCTACAGTAAATTTAGGATCTCAGAAATCTATTAGTAGCATAAAAGTAAACTTTTTAAGAGATCAAGGAGCATGGATTTTCCACCCAACAGAAGTGCAGTGTTTTGTATCTAAAGACAATAAAACTTTTACAGCACTGCCGCCTCAAAAGATGAATACTGCTGAAAAAAATTACGATATCAACATTAAAACTATTGAATTTAAATTTAATCCTGCCAATTATAAATATGTAAAGATCATTGCCAAAAAACTTGGTGACCTACCAGAGTGGCATATTGGATATCCTATGGATGGGAAAAGCTGGATTTTTGTTGATGAAATTTCGATTAAATAATACATCGCAATGAAGAAGGGACTTGTCAGGTTTTCAAAACCTTGCAGATCTGAATAATGCAAAACTAACTAACAATTAAATAAATGAGTAATCAATATAACAAATCTGCATTAGCTACGCTTTGTACAGTCTTCTTTTTCTGGGGATTTATTGCAGCTTCTAACAGTGTCTTTATTCCATTTTGCAAGACCTATTTTAACATTGACCAATTTCAATCCCAGTTAGTAGATTTTGCGTTCTATGGAGCCTATTATATTGGTGCACTCTCCCTCTTTGTCGTATCAAGTCTTATAAAACGTGATATCCTTAATAATTGGGGTTATAAAAATGGTATTGTTTATGGTTTGCTTCTCTCTGCCATAGGTGCTTTTATTATGTATCCTGTAACCGCTGGAGCAGAACAAGGACAGACAGGTGTGTTTTATTTAGTACTTATCGCCTTTTTTATTGTTGCACTAGGATTTTCGCTACAACAAACAGCAGCTAACCCTTTTACGGTTGCGCTTGGAGATCCCAAAACAGGTTCACATCGGTTGAATTTAACAGGAGGAATTAACTCATTTGGGACAACTATTGGCCCTGTCGTTGTGAGTTTAGTGATATTTGGTTCGGCATCATGGAGTACCGACGAATTGGCTCAGATGATTACCAATAACGAAATTACTTTAATGACAGTCCAAAAACTCTACTTAGGAGTTGGTGTGCTGTTTTTAGTTGCTGCAGCACTTTTTCATTTTTCAAAAAAGCTACCTGCTCTAAAATCCGATACTGCTTTTGAACCTGCTAATAAAGCGCGTAACTTATTACTAGTTTTGACCCTAATTATCGTCGGTTGTTTTGGTTATATTTTTAGTACTTATGCAGGTACAGAAGCTGCAACAGAAGCCATAGAAAAAATAAGATTAATTCTACTCTTTGTTGCTCTTTCTGCAGTTATAGCTTCCGTATTTTATGCCAATACAAGTGCACGTAAAAATGCTAAAGGTTGGGGAGCTATGAAATATCCACAACTCGTTTTAGGCATGCTCGCCATTTTCACTTACGTAGGTGTTGAAGTGACTATTGGTAGTAATTTAGGAGAACTATTAAAACAAGGTGTTGCCGAGACAGGTTTAAATGCGCTTGGCCTTCCTGTATTAAATGATTCGCAATTGGGTTCTTATATTTCATTGTATTGGGGCGGACTTATGATTGGTCGTTGGGTTGGTGCAGTAACGGTTTTTAATCCAAGTAAAGGCTTAAAAAAAGTACTGCTAATAATTGTACCTTACGTTGCATTCGGAGTTATTATCCTAGTGAATTCTATAAAATATAGTTTTACGACTAACGAAATATTGTTTTTCGCTATTTGTATTGCAGTACAAATTGGTGGATTCTTTTTAGCAAAAGATAGTCCTGTTAAAACTCTAAAAATATTTAGTTTTCTTGGTATTCTGGGAATGTTAATAGGTTTATTTTCATCAGGAAATGTTGCTTTATTCGCCTTTTTATCGGGTGGATTATCTTGTTCTATTATGTGGCCATGTATTTTTACGTTGAGTATTGCTGGTTTAGGAAAATACACGTCGCAAGGTTCAGCCTTTTTAGTGATGATGATTTTGGGTGGTGGTATTATTCCACCGGTTCAAGGAAAGTTAGCAGATGTATTTACAATTCAATCGTCGTATTGGATAGCAGTAGCTTGTTTTGCATATTTATTATTCTATGCGTTTAGAACAAAAGCAGTATTGGATAAGCAAGGAGTTGACTATTAATTTTTAGATAATGAAAAGAAGACACTTTATAAAAAACGCTTCGCTCACAGGAGTCGGTTTAGCAGTCGGTAATTCTGCATTAAGTTGCGGAAATTCAACGGAAAGCAAACCTATACAAGACCAAACTAAAACTGCTATGGTAATTGATAAAACTAAATTCCCTACAGCAATTTGTACTTGGGGATTTGTAAACGCTAACGCAAAAGCTGGCGAAGAATTATCTAAAGGTGTAAAAGCGCTAGATGCTGCCATTGCTGGTGTAGCAGTTGAAGAAGAAAATATTAAAAATACAACCGTAGGTAAAGGTGGCGCACCAGACAGAGAAGGTAACGTAACATTAGATGCTTGCGTTATGGATTCTAATGGAGACTGTGGATCGGTACTTTACGTGGAGAACATAACCAATGTTGCTGCACTAGCAAAGATAGTTATGGAGGACACACCTCATGTAATACTTGCTGGAGATGGCGCTGAAGAATTTGCATATTCTCAAGGGTTTAAAAAAGAAAAACTTCTAACCGATGCTTCTGAAAAAGCTTGGAAAAAATGGATGGAATCACCAGAATACAAACCTATTATTAATATTGAAAACCATGATACTATTGGTATGCTTTGTATTGATAAATATGGAGATATTGCAGGTGCTTGCACTACATCTGGCTTGTCTTATAAAATGAAAGGTAGAGTTGGTGATTCTCCAATAATAGGTTCTGGTTTATTTATAGATAATGAAATTGGTGGAGCTGTTGCAACAGGGATGGGAGAAGAAGTTTTAAAAACAGTGGGTAGTTTTTTAATTGTTGAACTCATGCGAAATGGAATGAGCCCACAACAAGCATGTGAGGAAGCTATTGAGAGAATTGTATCTAAAAATGACCGTTATAAAGATTTTCAAATTGCCTATATTGCTATGAATAAAGCAGGAGACATTGGTTCTTATTGTATTCATGAAGGGTTTACCTATATGAAATATGAGGACTCAACTAATGAGAACGTTAAAGTAGATTTTTATAATAAAGCTTAAAACCACTTTATAGTAAATCGTGCCATCTTTTCTTTTAAACCTGTGTAAGGTGGAAACAAAAATTCTGTTGCTCCAAAGGTATGCTGCTCTACAATAGCGCGTTTATTGCTAAACGCTTCGAATCCAAAAAAGCCGTGGCTTTTGCCAATACCACTATTATTTACTCCTCCAAAAGGAAGGTAATGGTTAGCATAATGAATAATGTTATTGTTAATACACGTTCCTCCTGCTCTTGTATTAACAATGATTTTTTTTGTATTAGATCTGTTCTTACTATAGATATAAAGTGCTAGTGGCCGCTCTTTAGTATTGATGTAATCAATAGCCTCGTTTAAATCTTTATAAGTTACAATAGGTAAAATTGGTCCAAATATTTCTTCGGCTAATAATGTTGCTTCGGCTTTTAAATCTGAAATAATTGTTGGTGCTATATATTTTTTGGAAGCATCTACATCACCACCTACTTCAATTATTGCATTTAATTCCTTAGCATTTTCGATATGTAATTTTAAGCGCTCTAAATGTTTGTCTGTAACAATTCTACCATAAGAACTTGATGACTCTGGCTTATCTCTATAAAACGTACTTAACCATTTTTTGCAAGCTGTTATGAATTCAGCCTTTATAGATTCGTCTATTAAGACATAATCTGGTGCTACGCATATTTGACCACAGTTTAAAAATTTCCCCCACATAATCTTTTTAGCTGCCATATCAATATTTGCAGTTGCATCTACAATTATTGGAGATTTACCGCCAAGCTCTAAAGTCAGAGAGCTTAAGTTTTTAGCTGCGGCAGTCATCACAATTTTACCAACATTTGGAGAGCCCGTAAAAAAGATATGATTGAATGGTAATTTTAAGAGTTCTGTTGATACCTCAACTTCACCTTCAACAAGAGCGACTTCATTTTCTGTAAATACCTCTGTAATAATCTTTGCCATTAAAGCCGATGAATGCGGTGTCATTTCAGAAGGTTTTATAATAACTGTATTACCGGCTGCAATTGCAGCAACTAAAGGTCCAAAGGTTAAGTTAAAAGGGAAATTCCAAGGTGATATTATTAAACAAACCCCTTTAGATTCATGTATATAGTAAGAACTTGCACCCAACATAGATAAAGTTGTCTTTACCTTTTGTTTACGCATCCATTGATGTAAATACTTTTTTACATGCTTAATATCACCTATTATAGGATACACTTCTGTAAGGTCAGCTTCGATAGCTGGCTTACCTAAATCCTTATATAATGCTTCCTTTATCTGATCTCTAAAGGTAAATTCTATAGCTCGTTGAAGTGCATTTATATTTTTAATCCTTTGACTATAAGTGCTTTGACCTACTTCTAGTTGATTATTGTTTTGCTTTGAAAACAACTCAAAGTAAGTGTTATTTCTAAAATCTACCATTTACTAATACTGTATTTATTGGGCTACACACCGTATTTATGTATTTCACCGATTTAATATACTATCGCATACCGTTAATCCTTGACATCGTGAAGCTTACCTATTAATTTACCATTCTAAAGGGCTGCAAGCTCATTTTGTGTATTTCGTCGATGTTTTTAACGAGCGTGTGTCAGTTATCTAATTATCGCCTTGTTTCATCTAAATTATTCACTCACAATAAATATCTGCCGTTTCTTTGAGTGGAAGTTAAAACAAATATAGCTTCAAACAATTATGAAAAAAGGTTTAGTAATCATATTATTTTTAACAATGTCTCTAGCAGGATTTGCACAGCAAGATTCTGTAAGTAGTATTGAAACTGAACTTGTTGATTTGACTAAGGCTGAAACACCAGCAGCTATTTCTGCAGAAGTAAAAGCTAAGGTTTTAAAAATTAACCGTAAAAAAAGTAATGCTATTATAAGTATTAAAGCTTATAGAAAGAGCTTACAAATTAAAGTAAAAACTGTAAAACTTTGCTAAGAGTTCATTATAGATAATTAAAAAGCCGAAACATTAGTTTCGGCTTTTTTCATTTTTATAAATCAGTAATCTATTAATCCGCGTAATTTAATTCACCTCTAGCTTCTTGCTCTTTAAACTTCTTAACCAAGTCTAAAGCATCTGGTATAACATCACTACACAATATAATCAGTGATCCTTTTATTGCATTTTTTACAGCATATTTTATAGCTTCTTTTTCTGAAGGTATTATCGTTATCTTCTTATTTGGATCTCTTTTCTTAATACCATCATTAAGCATCTTAATAAGCTCTTCTTCTGTTTTACCTCTTAAACGTTTGTCTTGACGAATTATAATTTCATCAAACATATCTGCTGCTATAGCTCCCATTTCATTGTTATCCTCAAGACGTCTGTCTCCAATACCAGCAATGATACCTACTTTAACAGTAGCATCTAGTTGATCCGTAAATTTCTGAAGTGCTCTCATTCCTGATGGATTATGAGCATAATCTAATAAAATAGTAAAGTCCTTAAACTCAAATAAATTTAAACGACCTGGTGTTTGCGCAGCAGATGGAATAAAAGTTTCTAAACCAGCTTTCATATCTTCTATGCTAATACCTTGTACGTGTGCTGCTAAAATTCCGGCTAACACATTTTGAATCATAAATTTTGCTTTTCCACCAAAAGTCAACGGAATATTTTCTACCTTCATTAGACGCATTTTCCATTCTCCTCTACATATAGTAACATAACCATTTTCATAAATTGCTGTGATACCATTTAAACGTTGTAGTGCCTTAACACGAGGGTTATTCTCATCCATAGAAAATAAGGCCACATTACAATCTAAATTACGTCTCATGTCGTACACCAAATCATCATCTGCATTTAAAATAGCATAACCATCTGGTAAAACTGTTTCTGGTATGACTCCTTTAACTTTTGCCAATTGCTCAATAGTATGAATCCCTTTAAGTCCCAAATGATCCGCAGAAACATTAGTTACAATTGCAACATCACACTTTTTAAAACCAAGACCAGCTCTTAATAAGCCTCCTCTTGCACATTCTAAAATGGCAAAATTCACTGTTGGATCTTTTAGTACAAACTCGGCACTAGCAGGACCTGTACAATCACCTGTCATTAATAATCTATTTTGTATATAAACACCATCACTGGTTGTATAACCAACCCGATAACCTTTCATTTTAGCAATGTGCGCTACTAATCGAGATGTTGTCGTCTTTCCGTTAGTTCCTGTTATTGCAATAATAGGAATACGCCCTGTATCTCCTTTTTGAGGAAACAATTTTTCTATTACAGGAGCAGCAACATTTCGTGGTAATCCAGACGTTGGTGCCAAGTGCATTCTAAAACCAGGACCAGCATTCACTTCGAGCACCGCTCCACCAGTTTCTGATAATGGTTTTGAGATATCAGTAGTCATAATATCTATCCCACAAATATCTAAATCTATAATTTTTGAAATTCGTTCAGCCATACTTACGTTAGCCGGATGAATAATATCTGTAATATCTTCAGCCGTTCCTCCAGTACTTAAATTGGCCGTATCTTTTAATATTAAGCGTTCACCTTTAGCAATGACAGATTCTAAAGCATAACCAGCATCTTTAATAATGGTTAGAGTTAGCTCGTTAGTTGTGATTTTAGTCAAAACATTTTCATGCCCAAATCCACGACGAGGATCGCTATTCACTTTATCTATAAGTTCTTTCACAGTAGATTCACCATCACCTGTAACATGTGCTGGAGTCCTAATAGCACCAGCTACTAATTGATTATTAATAACCAATAGTCTATAATCTTCACCTTTAATAAATTTTTCTACAATTATAGCACCACTGCGCGAGCTCTCTTTTGCATGTTTAAATGCTTCAAGAGCATCTTCATTATTTTGTATATCTACCGTAATTCCTCTTCCATGGTTTCCGTCAACTGGTTTAATCACTAAAGGAAAACCGACATAACGACACGCTTCCTCTAAACTACGTTCGCGACGAATAATATCTCCACGTGGTACATCTATTTCTGCTTGCTCTAACAAGTATTTTGTATCTTCTTTATCACATGCCAACTCTACTCCTATACTACTTGTTTCGCTAGTTACAGTTGCCTGAATTCGTTTTTGATTAGCTCCATAACCTAATTGGCAAAGCGAATATTTGTTGAGTCTAATCCAAGGAATACCTCTTGCTTCTGCTTCTGCAACAATAGAACCGGTACTTGGTCCAAGACGATCAGCTTCACGAAGCTCTCTCATTTCTTGAATATCGTCCGTTAAATCATAATCTTCACCAGCAATTAAAGCCTCACATATTCTTACTGCAGATTTTGCCGCAAAACGTCCTACGGATTCTTCCATATAAGAAAAGACCACACTATAAACACCTTCTTCACCGTAGCCTCTAGTTCTCCCAAAACCAGTATCCATACCTGCTAGTGTCTGAATTTCTAACGCAATGTGTTCAATAATATGACCCATCCACGTACCATCATCAACACGCATAAAAAAACCACCTTCGCAACCTTCTGAGCAGCGATGAGAATACATAGTAGGAAACATAGCTTTTAATCGCTCGGGAAAACCTTCAACCTTATTTGAAGGTAATTCTTCCATCTCTTCGAGATCTAGAACCATTACTATTAATTTATGTCGTCTCACAGACCAGTAATTTGGTCCTCTCATGGCGTTTATCTCGCGTATATTCATAGGTCTTGGTATTTATTTATAATCTTGAAAGATTATAAATATAGTATTTTTCAATAGAAAAATTGGCTTATTTTTGCACAAAATTTTAGATACAAACTATGCACAAGAAAAAGGGAACTTTGATACCAATTGGCGGAAATGAAGACAAAGGGATTGAAGCTGACGAAATGTACACCTTAGAATTTATTGACGAAGGTATTTTATACCACGTAGTAAGAGAAGCTGGTGGCATTGATGCTAATATCGTAGTTATTCCAACGGCATCAAGTATCCCTGTTGAAGTTGGTGAAAATTATTTAACTGCTTTTGATACCCTTGGATGTAAGAATGTCGAAGTTTTAGACATTCGTTCTAAAGAAGATTCTGAAACAGAACGTGCTATTTCACTTATTACTAATGCGAATTGCGTAATGTTTTCTGGTGGTAACCAATCTAAAATCACAGATGAAATTGGTGGCACCACTATTCATAAAATTTTAGTAGATCGTTATACAAACGAGCCTGGATTTGTAATTGCAGGCACTAGTGCTGGAGCCATGGTAATGGCAAATGAAATGATTGCTGGAGGAAGTGCTACAGAATCTTTTATTAAAGGAGCAGTAACTATGTACAAAGGTTTAGGTTTAGTACCGAGCCTTATCATAGACACGCATTTTATAAAGCGAGGTCGCTTTGGGAGAGTTTCTGAAGCCGTAGCTCAATTTCCTGATTTAATTGGAATTGGATTAGCTGAAGATACGGGTATGATTATAAAAAATAATAAGTGTCGCGTTATTGGCTCTGGAATGGTAATTGTTTTTGATGGCAGACGTTTAACACACAATAAACATTCTATTTTAAGTGAAGGCACACCAATGTCCTTAACGGGTTTAAGAACGCACATTCTATCTAATGGTGACCGTTTTCATATTGACAAGAAAAAGGTAAAAGTGTTACCTATCGAAGCTCCTTTTATATAACAAGACCCCTTTGAAAAAAGAGATTTTGTTATTTATAAATTGAAATATCTTCTTTTCCGTTTGAAGTCTTACTAGCACGATACATCCCTTCCGTGTTAAAAGGCATCGCAATATTTCCTTTAGCATCAACAGCAATTAAGCCTCCATCGCCTCCTATTTCAAGTATGCGCTTATTAATCACTTCATTTGAAGCTTCTTCAATGCTCATATTTTTATGTTCCATTAAACAAGCCACATCGTAAGCTACAACTCCTCTAATAAAAAATTCACCACTTCCTGTACAACTAATAGCACAGGTTTTATTATTGGCATAATTACCCGCTCCGACCATTGGAGAATCACCTACACGTCCCCATTTTTTATTAGTCATACCACCAGTTGAGGTTGCTGCAGCTATGTTTCCATCTTTATCACAAGCAACGGCTCCGACGGTTCCGAATTTTGAATCTTTCTTTGTAGAATGATCCAACTGAAAGCTATCTGTGTCCTTTATCTCTAACCATTGGTTATGTCTTAATTCATCATAGAAATACGCATCATCTTCTAACTTATAGTTTAGCTCTTTGGCAAATTGCATCGCACCATCACCTGCTAAAAATACATGTTCGCTTTTTTCCATGACATCTTTAGCAAGTGCCACCGGATTTTTAATTCCTGATATTAAACTCACAGCACCAGCATTTAAGGTTTTACCATCCATAATCGAGGCATCCATTTCGTGCGTTTCAGTTGCTGTAAATACAGCTCCCTTTCCCGCATTAAATAAATGTGAATCCTCTAATACTTTAACCGCTGTCTCAACAGCTTTAACCGCAGATTCTCCGTCTTCTAACACTTTATAGCCTGCATTTAAGGCTAACTTTAAAGCGGCTCTATATTCCGACTCTAATGCTGAAGTCATCATTCCTTTTACTAAAGTACCTGCACCACCATGTATGGCTATTGAAAATGTGTTCATCTCTAAATTTTGAATGTGGAAAATTACGAATTGCTTTTTAATTAAACGCTTAACTTTTCGTAGTTTTATAGACTTCAAAATTAAAATACATGTCAGACAAAAAACGTCTTTTTTTAGTTGATGCTTTCGCACTTATTTTCCGTGGGTATTACGCTTTTATAAAAAATCCACGAATCAACTCCAAAGGTGAAGATACCTCAGCCATAATGGGTTTTATGAACTCACTT
>TARA_R100001369_G_scaffold11531_3_pt1 | contig 40364 bp, 40 predicted proteins | sample TARA_R100001369 | Tara Oceans TARA_R100001369 (sample SAMEA2621528) | marine metagenome | biome: marine biome (ENVO:00000447); feature: surface water layer (ENVO:00002042); material: "saline water (ENVO:00002010), including plankton (ENVO:xxxxxxxx)" | depth 5 m
CGGTAAGAAGTCTTTAACTGAGCTAGAAGAACTTGTAAATGTAAAAGGCTTAAACTTCGGAATGGACTTAAGTAAATATAAATTAGATAAAGATTAATACGTCATATTTTGCTCCTCAATATCGAGTTGCAGCAAGATGATGATTAAAGCAAAATGTCATGAGACACGGTAAAAAATTCAATCATTTAGGAAGACAAACAGCGCATAGAAAGGCAATGTTAGCTAATATGGCTTGTTCTTTAATAGAGCACAAACGTATTAACACAACAGTAGCTAAGGCTAAAGCTTTAAAGCAGTTTGTAGAGCCAATGATTACAAAATCAAAAACAGATACAACACATAACAGACGTATTGTTATGGCTAAGCTAAGACAAAAAGATGTTGTTGCAGAATTGTTTAGAGATGTAGCACCTAAGATTGGTGATCGTCCAGGTGGATATACAAGAATCATCAAGTTAGGAAACAGATTAGGTGATAATGCTGATATGGCAATGATAGAGTTAGTTGATTATAACGAACTTTATAACGCTGGTAAAGCAGAGAAGAAAACAACACGTAGAAGTAGAAGAGGTGGTAGTAAACCAGCTGTAACTCCACCAGTGGAGACTGAAGCTTCAAACGAAGAAGAATAAATGTTAATAAGCATTAATAAATATCAAGGATAAACTGTTTCAGTTTATCCTTTTTTTTTGGAATTTTGTAAAACCAGTTTTTTACACATAAAAGAACCGAATTAAATACTAGACATGAAATACAAACAAAGAAAAAAAGCATTGATTCTATTAGCTGACGGAACAATTTTCCATGGTAAATCTATAGGAAAAGAAGGTTCAGCGTTTGGTGAAGTGTGTTTTAATACAGGGACAACAGGTTATCAAGAAATATTTACAGACCCTTCTTATTACGGTCAGTTAATGGTAACAACCAATGCACATATTGGAAATTATGGAACTAAAGAAGATGAAGTAGAATCTGATAGTGTTAAAATATCGGGTTTAATTTGCAAAAATTTTAGTTTCAACTATTCAAGACCTGCTGCAGATGCATCGTTAGAAGAGTTCTTTGAAAAGTATAATACATTAGCCATCGCAGATGTAGATACAAGAGCATTAGTGAGCTATATTAGAGATAATGGCGCAATGAATGCTGTGATTTCTACAGAGGTAGATAATGTTGAAGGTTTAAAGAAGCAACTAGCAGCAGTACCATCAATGAAAGGTTTAGAACTAGCTTCTCAAGTGTCAACTAAAGAACCTTATTATTATGGTGATGAAAATTCAACCTATAAAATAGCTGCTTTAGATCTAGGTATTAAAAAGAATATACTCAGAAATTTAGCTAAACGAGATACTTACATTAAAGTATTTCCATACAATTCTAAATTCGAAGACTTAGAGGCCTTTAATCCAGATGGTTACTTCATATCTAATGGTCCTGGTGATCCAGAGCCACTAATAGAAGCTCAAGCTGTTGCTAAAGAAATCATTACCAAGAACAAACCACTATTTGGTATTTGTTTAGGTCATCAGGTTATTGCATTATCAAGCGGAATTTCTACCTATAAAATGCATAATGGACATAGAGGTATTAATCATCCTGTGAAAAACCTAGTTACAGGTAAAGGTGAAATAACATCTCAAAATCATGGATTTGCTATAAATAGAGAAGAAACAGAAGCTAATAGTAATGTAGAAATCACACATGTGCATTTAAATGATCACACGGTTGCCGGAATTAAAATAAAAGATAAAAACTGTTTTTCTGTTCAATATCATCCAGAAGCAAGTCCTGGACCAAATGATTCTGTCTATCTATTTGATCAATTTATAGAGAATATAAAAAATAACTAATAGTGAATTGGCAATGATTTTTAAATTTTATTGCCAATTCTATTTTACGAAATCATTATAGTTGACATATAATACAATTCTATTGGTGTCTATATTATTTAGCCTAACTATTTTGTAAATTTGAATAGTAATTCATATATAACTTAAACGAAACATAATGAGTATTATAATTAACGTACACGCAAGACAAATTTTAGATTCAAGAGGAAATCCGACTGTAGAAGTAGATGTTGTAACTGAAAATGGATTTATGGGAAGAGCAGCAGTACCCTCTGGTGCTTCAACTGGTGAGCATGAAGCTGTAGAGTTGAGAGATGGTGGTGATACATATATGGGTAAAGGTGTTTTAAAGGCTGTAGATAATGTAAACTCAATAATAGCTCAAGAACTTTTGGGTGTTTCTGTTTTTGAACAAAACATGATAGATACCCTTATGATAGAATTAGATGGCACAAAAAATAAATCTAAACTAGGAGCTAATGCTATACTAGGTGTTTCTCTTGCTGTTGCAAAGGCTGCAGCTAATGAGTTAGGTATGCCATTATATAGATACGTTGGAGGTGTTTCTGCGAATACACTGCCAGTACCAATGATGAATATCATAAACGGTGGTTCTCATAGTGATGCGCCAATTGCGTTTCAAGAATTTATGGTAATGCCTGTAAAAGCTAAAAACTTTACACATGCAATGCAAATGGGAACTGAAATTTTTCATCATTTAAAGAAAGTATTACACGATAGAGGCTTAAGTACAGCAGTTGGTGATGAAGGTGGTTTTGCACCAACATTAGAAGGCGGAACAGAAGATGCTTTAGATACCATTAAAATAGCAGTTGATAACGCAGGTTATATATTAGGTGATGACGTTATGATAGCCTTAGATTGTGCAGCAGCAGAATTTTATGTAGATGGTAATTATGACTATTCTAAGTTTGAAGGAGATTCTGGTGTGGTAAGAACAAGTAAAGAACAAGCAGACTACTTAGCTGAATTATCTCGTAATTATCCAATTATTTCTATTGAGGATGGTATGGATGAAAACGATTGGGAAGGTTGGAAATACTTAACTGAGCAAATAGGAGACAAAGTACAATTAGTAGGCGATGATTTATTTGTGACCAATGTAGAGCGTTTATCTCGTGGAATTGAAAACGGTATTGCGAATTCTATTTTAATTAAGGTAAACCAAATAGGTACCTTAACAGAAACTATTGCAGCAGTTAATATGGCGCATAATGCAGGTTATACATCTGTAATGTCTCACAGATCTGGTGAAACAGAAGATAATACAATAGCCGATTTAGCTGTAGCATTAAATTGTGGACAGATTAAAACAGGTTCTGCATCGCGAAGTGACCGTATGGCTAAGTACAATCAGCTATTACGTATTGAAGAAGAATTAGGTGAGGTAGCTTACTTTCCTCAGCAGAATGCATTTAAAGTGAAAGCTTAATTGAACCAAAATATATTTAGAGCCTTTCAATTTTTGAAAGGCTTTTTTATGGAATTAATCGAAAGAATAAATAAGTCCATTAGTCAGTTCATATTGGGTCTTCGGAATGTTAACTATTGGGTTTGTATCAAAGTTATAAATGAATGTTGTTTTAAAAGCTAAATTCTCTAGTATCCTAAACGCAATAGAGGTTTCATTAGAAATTCTAAAATCAGAAAATTGTTTCAATAAAGGCTGATAATAGGTTGTACTCACAATCGAAAGGTTTTCCAAGGGATATAAACTACAAGAAAAATAGGTACTTCCTCTAACATCCTTCAATATGTCTATTGCACTTTCTGAAGCTTCTTCATGCTCGTACATTAAAAGAGTTCCTAAATAATATCTAAATTTTTTGTTTTTAGAAAGTTTAAATCGAGGTCCAATACCTAATAAACCTCTAAATTTTATATCAGATATAGCGTCATACTGACTTTGAGCAAAAGCTTCAAGGTTTATCCGTTTTTTTAGTTTTCTATTATATCTAAGATGTTGAATACCTCTATTTACAAAAGAACTGGTTTCAATCTTTTGTAAATTGATATCATTAATAAAAAGGAATAGATTGTTTTCTGTATTGTATTGCACTCTAATTCGATTCGTGATTCTAAATATAGAGTTCGTGTTTTTAATTAGACCTAAATCTAAAGCTGTAGATCCAGTCCATTTTGAGGAATCTGAGGCACGTCTTAAAGATTCTACATTAACAATTTGAGAATTACAAATTTGAAAAGCCGAGTAAAGCAAAACTAGCTTGAGAATTAAGAGTTTCATAAAATATTAAAGTCAAATAATTTCACAAAAATAGGGTCAATTTTTTAATACTAAATTTAAAACAACTAATAATTGTTAGTTAGCTCAAAGAAGTGTTAAAATGGTCGTAAACCTACTACCGAAATCGATTGATATTTCGTAAATTTACATTCCTTAAAACAAATAAAAATAAGAAAATGTCAAATAAAGCTACCCTAGAGATTGATGGTAAAAAGTATGAATTTCCACTAATAGTTGGCACAGAAAATGAAGTTGCTATTGATGTAAAAAGTTTAAGAAGTGCCACTGGTGGTGTTATTACTATAGATCCTGGTTATAAAAATACTGGTAGCTGTGAAAGTGCAATTACTTTTTTAGACGGTGAAAAGGGTATTCTTAGATATAGAGGGTATTCTATAGAGGAGTTAGCAGAGAAAGCTGATTTTTTAGAAGTAGCTTATTTATTAATTTTTGGGGAGTTACCAACACAAGATGAATTAGATAAATTTCATTCAGATATAAAATCTCATTCTGTAGTAGATGATGATATAAAAAAGATATTAGAAGCATTCCCTAAGTCTGCTCATCCAATGGGCGTTTTATCTTCTTTAACAAGCGCACTTACTGCTTTTAATCCTACATCAGTAGACGTAGATTCTGAAGAAGAGATGTACAACGCTATTGTTAGGATATTAGGTAAATTTCCTGTTCTCGTAGCATGGACTATGCGCAAAAAACACGGTATGCCATTAGAATATGGTGATGATAGTTTAGGATATGTGGAAAATGTCTTAAAAATGATGTTTAAGAGTCCAAATGGAGATTATGAACAAAATCCAATATTAGTTAATGCTTTAGATAAGCTATTAATTCTACATGCAGATCATGAGCAGAATTGTTCTACATCTACAGTGCGTATAGCTGGTTCATCACACGCAGGTTTATTTGTATCTTTGGCCTCTGGTATATCTGCACTTTGGGGACCATTGCATGGAGGAGCTAACCAAGCCGTTTTAGAAATGTTAGAAGCCATTAAAGAAGATGATGGTGATACTAAGAAATATATGGCTAAGGCTAAAGATAAAGAAGATCCTTTCCGTTTAATGGGCTTTGGGCACAGAGTATATAAAAACTTTGACCCAAGAGCAAAAATCATTAAAGTAGCTGCTGACGAAGTATTATCTCAGTTAGGTGTAGAAGATCCTATTTTAGATATTGCAAAAGGCTTAGAAAAAGAAGCTTTAGAAGATTCTTATTTTGTAGACAGAAAGTTATATCCTAATGTAGATTTTTATTCAGGTATTATTTACAGAGCTATGGGAATTCCTGTAGAAATGTTTACAGTGATGTTCGCTTTAGGACGTTTACCAGGTTGGATAGCACAATGGAAAGAAATGCGCACAAAAAAAGAACCAATAGGCAGACCACGTCAATTATATATTGGTGAAACTTACAGAGAATTTAAAACGATAAAAAATCGTTAGATATAATTACAAATTAATAAAGCTTCATAAAATTTATGAAGCTTTTTTATGCTTTAATAATGAAGTTAAATATACAAAACGAAACATCGCGTCTTAGATCTGTGATTTTAGGTATTGCTAAAGGTAATGGACCTATTCCTAAGGTTGAAGACGCGTATGACCCTAAATCTATACAGCACATAAAAGCAGGCACCTATCCTTTAGAGGAAGATATGATTAAAGAAATGGATGCTGTTGCAAAAGTTTTTGATAAGTATAACGTTACTGTTTATAGACCTCAAACCATAGACGATTATAATCAGATATTTTCTAGAGATATTGCCTTTGTAATTGAAGATAAACTTATTAAAGCAAATATTCTACCAGATAGAGAACGTGAGTATGAAGCCATCCAACACGTTTTGGGGCAAATTGATAGTAAAGATATTATAGTATTACCAGAAGAATGCCACGTAGAAGGGGGTGATGTAATGCCATGGAATGACTATGTCTTTATTGGTACATATTCAGGTGAGGATTACGCAGATTATATAACAGCCAGAACAAATATGGATGCAGTAATAGCCATCCAAGAACTTTTTCCAGATAAAACGGTTAAAGCCTTTGAGCTTAGAAAATCTAATACAGATCCAAAAGACAATGCGTTACATTTAGATTGTTGTTTTCAACCTATTGGCACCGATAAAGCAATTCTCCACAAAAATGGATTTTTAGTTGAAAGTGAATACGAATGGTTGGTGAACTTTTTTGGAAAAGAAAATATATTTGAAATTAACAAGGAAGAAATGTATAACATGAATAGTAATGTGTTTTCCATATCAGAAGACGTTATCATTTCAGAACAAAACTTTACAAGGTTAAATACTTGGCTTCGCAATAATGACTTCACAGTAGAGGAAGTGCTTTATTCAGAGATTGCTAAGCAAGAAGGTTTGTTGCGTTGTTCTACTATGCCTTTGATTAGAGATTAAGAACTTTACTTACGATATAAAAAGTAATTATTCACAAGATCTATATATTCTTGTTTCGCTTCATCTTCGGTAATATCTTTAATTTGAAATAGTGCGTTGGTCTTAAATGCATTTATAATTTGCTTTTTACTACTAGGTCTTCCGTAGTTATTTGTAGCTTTTTTATAGTAAGCATAAAGACGCAATAAAAAGTCAGCAGGAAAAGGTTCCGTGTGATCATTTACCCTGGCAACAGATGTTCTAAATTCTATATCTAATTCTTCCGAACTCATTTCATTTCTGCGATAATACTTTCACCGCCACGTACTTTTTGATTTAATTCTACTTTAATATCTGCATCTAAAGGTAGAAATAAATCTACTCGTGAACCAAATTTTATAAAGCCAGAATCTGTTCCTTGGTTAGCTTTAGTATTTACAGCTGCGTAATTAACAATACGCCTAGCTAATGCTCCTGCAATTTGTCTGTAAAGTACTTTCCCGAAACCTTCATTTTCTAGAACAACTGTAGTGCGCTCGTTTTCTTCACTTGCCTTTGGGTGCCAAGCTACTAAATATTTCCCTGGATGGTATTTACTGTAACTAATATTACCACTAATAGGGTAGCGGGTTACATGCACGTTAATTGGCGACATAAATACAGAAACCTGAATACGTTTGTCTTTAAAAACTTCGTTTTCTAAAACCTCTTCTATAACAACAACTTTCCCATCAACAGGCGATAAGGCTTGTTTACCATTAGCATGAGTATTACGTTTAGGATTTCTAAAAAATTGCAAGATTAGAATAAAGAATGCAAGAATTGCTATCATTATTCCTTTTCTCAGCCATTCAATGGTTACAAACTCATCAACTAAAAAAAATGAACCAACAACGAATACGAGTGTTATAAATATAATTTTGTGACCTTCTTTATGAAACATAACTTACTATTCTTAAAAATAAATATATAAATGGTGCTGTAAAGATAATACTATCTAAACGATCTAATAGCCCTCCATGACCAGGCATAATAACTCCACTGTCTTTAACACCTGCTTGGCGCTTAAATTTAGACTCAATTAGATCACCTATAGTGCCTAAAACACTTACTATAGTAGCAAGAATTAGCCAGCTAGTAAAATCTAATGTTTCTGTAAACTCTGCAATAAAATAACTAGAAATGCAAGCAAAAAAAAGACCACCAAGAAAACCTTCTATAGTTTTCTTTGGCGAGATGCTCGGAAATAATTTTTGTCTACCTAAATTTTTACCCACAATGTATGCAGCACTATCATTTATCCAAACCAAAATAAAACTACCTAAAAGTAGTAGTGGGCTAAAGGAGTTTTCATAGTTGGTAATAAGTAGTAGAAACACAAAACCACTAGACAAATAAAAAGTAGTTGCTATAAAAGGCTTAGATTCAAATAATGGAATTTTCTTTTCTGTGAATAAATCTTTTATTAAAATAAGATTAACAAAAATTGTAATTACAAGTAATACCTGTATAGTTTCATCTTTACCAGTAAATGGACTTTCTCTTAAACACAAGTACCAAAAGCCACCATATAATAAAACAAAAATAACGTATTGCAAGTGTGATTTTAGCTTTATGAGGTTGCTAAATTCAGCCAAGCTTAATATGCCAAAAACGGCTAGTAATATAGAGACTGTTTCTTGGTAGTATAGAGAGCCTATAAGTAATAAAACATAGATAGTGCCAGAAATAGCTCTTATAGATAGTTCTTTCATTATAAATCTTCTAGTAGAAGTAGGTATAAATTTTTAGCACTACTGCCATAGGTTAGAAAATCTTTATCTTCAGCTGTTTTAAAATGCTTTATTGTGGTGATATTTGTAGGTATTTTTGCTTTACTTTTTTCTTTTATTCCTTTTAAGCCTTCTCCAATACTTTCAACAAACTGACTTGTTGTAGCATAAATAATAAAGTGATCTGGTAACTCTCTTAGTTTTTTTTCTGCTATTTGATTTGAAGATATTAATAAAGAGCCATCGTCTGAAATTAAGTATTCGCAAGTCGATAAAAAATAAGAACTTTCGGAAACTCTTTTAGTACACTTAAGATTAAAGTCTTTAAATAATTCAGAAAGACGATCATCAATTAGAAAAGTTTTATCATTGTGCCATTTGTTTTCATTAAGAATAGAATTAAAACTATCCTTAACTTCTTCCATGTTTTCACAGTATAAAAACTTACCTCCGTTGGCTTTAAAGTTTATGGTGAATCGCTCATCAGCAGGTAGCTTTACTTCTGGCATATATTTGCCTCTATCTTGATTTGGTATACTCTGCTCTGACTGATCAGATTTTTTGCCGAAGAGTTTACGAAATAAGCTCATTTAATAGTTGCTATTTGTACTAATTAAAGTGATTTTCTCAAATATAAAAAAACTTAAATTAACATTTAGTCAATTTAAGTTTTTTTATATGGTGTATAATTGTATAACTATTCTTCTTCGTCAGTGATGATTTTAGAAATTGTTTCAGGCTTGTCATAAGGACGTTTTCCAAAAACCTTCTCAAGATTATCCTTAAAAATAACTTCTTTATCTAGTAATATTTCAGCTAACTCAGTAAGCTTGTCTTTATGACTTTCTAAAAGCTTAATAGCACGGTCATATTGCTTTTCTATAATATCAGAAATCTCTTTGTCAATTAACTCTGCAGTTCGTTCACTATATGGCTTAGTGAAACCATATTCAGATTGACCAGAAGAGTCATAATAAGTTAAGTTACCTACCTTTTCGCTAAGACCATAAATGGTAACCATAGCTCTAGCTTGTTTAGTAACCTTTTCTAAATCACTTAAAGCACCTGTAGAAATTTTATCAAAAATCACCTTCTCTGCAGCTCTACCTCCTAAGGCGGCACACATCTCATCTAACATTTGTTCCGGTCTAACAATTAGACGTTCTTCTGGTAAATACCAAGCCGCTCCTAAAGATTGCCCTCTAGGTACTATTGTTACTTTTACTAATGGTGCAGCATGTTCTAACATCCAACTAACGGTTGCATGACCTGCTTCGTGGAATGCAACAGCTCTCTTTTCATCTGGAGTAATAATCTTGTTCTTCTTCTCTAAACCACCTACAATTCTATCAACAGCATCTAAGAAATCTTGTTTATTTACTGCTTTCTTTCCTTTTCTAGCTGCTATTAATGCAGCTTCATTACAAACATTTGCAATATCTGCACCAGAAAACCCTGGAGTCTGTTTTGCTAAGAAATCTATATCTAGTGTTTCTTCTTTTTTAAGTGGACGCAAGTGTACTTCAAAAATTTCTTTTCGTTCTCTTACATCTGGAAGGTCAACATATATTTGTCTATCAAAACGACCAGCACGCATTAAAGCTTTATCTAAAATATCAGCTCTGTTAGTTGCAGCTAATACAATGACGTTTGAGTTAGTCCCAAACCCATCCATTTCAGTTAATAACTGATTTAGTGTGTTTTCACGTTCATCATTAGAACCTGACATGGCGTTTTTCCCTCTAGCGCGACCAATGGCATCAATTTCATCAATAAAAATGATAGCAGGTGATTTCTCTTTAGCTTGTTTAAATAAGTCTCTAACACGAGATGCACCAACACCAACAAACATTTCAACAAAATCAGAACCCGATAATGAGAAGAAAGGTACTTTGGCCTCACCAGCAACCGCTTTAGCTAATAATGTTTTTCCAGTTCCTGGAGGTCCTACAAGTAAAGCACCTTTAGGTATTTTACCACCAAGGGCTGTGTATTTTTCAGGAAACTTTAGAAAGTCTACAATCTCTTGTACTTCTTCTTTTGCACCTTCTAGACCTGCAACATCTTTAAAAGATGTTTTTACATCTGCTTTTTCATCAAAGAGTTTTGCTTTAGATTTTCCAATATTAAATATTTGTCCTCCAGCACCACCACCACCACCAGATGACATGCGACGCATTATGAATATCCAAACACCAATGATTAGAACGAATGGTAGTAATGTTAGAAGGAAATCTCCCCAAACATTTTGTTCGGTATCAAATGCTAAATTAATATCGATATTCTGTTTTGCTTCAATTTCAGCAATTTCTTCTTGGAAAAGCTTTAAGTCACCAAACTCAAATTTATAATTTGGCACTGGTGCCATAGATGGGATTAAAGATTTGGGCTTAGATTTTTTATGAATTTCTAAAGCCTGTGCTTCTTTAGTTAAATAAACTCTTGCTTCTCTGTTGTTAATAATTACAACTTTATCTACTTCACCTTTACGTACATAGTCAAAAAACTCTGAAGGTGTAGTTTTACTTCCGGTTGAATCACCAAAACCTCCTGAGAATATTTGTATAGATAAAAAAACCACTATTATTATTCCGTAAATCCAATAAGGACTTATTTTAGGTTTTTTACTTGAATTTTTATTATCGTTTGCCATTAGTAGCGTTTTCTCTTTTTAGTAACTAGTTTCTATTATTGTCGTTTTAGCGTCTCCCCATAGACTTTCAATATCGTAATATTCTCTAATATGTTTTTGAAACACATGTACTACGACATTAACATAATCCATTAAGACCCATTCAGCATTATCACTACCTTCAACATGCCAAGGCTTATCTCTTAGGGTTTTGCTAACTGTTTTTTGTACAGAACTGACGATTGCGTTAACCTGCGTATTAGAAGTACCTTCACAAACAATAAAATAATCGCAAACCGTGTTTTCGATTTCTCTTAAATCTAAGATTATAATTTCTTTACCTTTAACCTCTTCTATACCTCCAATAATAGTTGTAATGAGTTGGTCAGCATTGGTTTTATCTTTCGTCATTAATTTATATTAAATTTGTGCAAAGTTATTATTTTTTTAGTTCTTGTAGGGTGTTATTGTCATAAGAAAACTATAAAATAAAACACTCTATTTATGTATATAATCAAACTTGATGCCATTGACTCTACAAATACCTATCTAAAAGATATGGTTTCTGGTATTTTGCCAAAGGATTATACCGTTGTATTGGCAGATAAACAGACAGGTGGGAGAGGGCAAATGGGCACAAAATGGCAAGCTGAAACTTCTAAAAACCTTACTGCTAGTGTGTTTAAGCTATTGCCAAACCTTAAAATTGAAGATCAATTCTTTATAAGTATGGTAGTTTCTGTTGCAATTTATAAGGCATTGCGCGTATTTAAAATTGCTCAATTATCTATAAAATGGCCTAACGACATTTTGTCAGCAGACAAAAAGCTATGCGGTATTTTAATAGAAAATGTCATTAAAAGTAACAAGTTACAGGGTTCTATAATTGGTTTTGGATTAAATATAAATCAAAAATACTTTGAAAATTTGCCTAAAGCGTCATCTATGAGTTTAGTAACAGGTCGTTTATTTAATAAAGGCGAAGTGCTTTCAGAAATCTTGAAGCAGCTAGAGATTTATTTAAGTCTTTTAGAAGTAGAGAAATTTACGGATATAAAACTTCAATATGAAGCATTGCTTTTTAGAAAAGATAAGCCTTCAACATTTAAAACAGATAATGAAACATTTTCTGGCATTATTAAAGGTGTTACAAACACAGGCCAATTAAAGGTTTGGACGGAAGATGCTATTATAAAAACTTTCGATTTAAAAGAAGTAACTCTGTTGTACTAGATTGCAGTCTTCATATTAGTAGCTAAAGTCTCAATAAATTTTGTGATTGGACCTTTAATCATCATTGCCATCATAGCATTAAATTCGCCATCAAAACTTAACTGAACTTCACTTTTAGTTGGTTTAACTTCTGTAATATTTGCTGTTAATGAGAAATCTAATTTTCCACCAGCCGCACCTAAAACGATTTTACTGTTTGGTGTTACTTCTTTTTTCTTCAAGATAATTTCTGGCATCCCTTTTAGTGCAAAAAGAAATTTATCATTTTCTAAAACTTCAAACTTACTTGTGTTTTCAGGCATTAAGTTTTCAAAATTTTTAACGTTAGATAAAAAGTTGAATGTTTCTTCTGCAGATTTATCTAAAGTTACTTTTGGTGATTCTAAATTCATAATTGTAGTTGTTTGAGATATGTATATCAATTAGCGTTCCATTCACTGGGGTTGGCATTCCATTGTGCTAAAATATCTTGTTGTTTTTCTGTTATATAATTAGTATCGAGAGCTTGCTCTAAAAGATTTTCGTAGTTACTAAGTGTTTGCAATTCTACATTAGCAGCATCAAAATTGTTTGCTGCAACCTCAAAACCATAAGAGAAAATAGCAACCATCCCTTTTACGATAACTTCGGCTTCATTTAAAGCGATAACAGCATTAAGACTGCTCTTGCCAGTACTTATTAAGTCTTCTACAACTACTACAGTTTGTCCTTTTTCTATGTAACCTTCAACCTGGTTTTGGCGACCATGCTTCTTTGCTTCAGGCCTTACATAAACAAAAGGTAGGTTTAAATACTCAGCGACAAGTGCTCCAATACCAATGGCACCTGTAGCTACACCAGCAATAACATCTGGTTTACCATAGTGAGCTTCTATGTGTTTAGCCATCGTTTCTCTAATGTAATTTCTTGCAAGAGGGTAGGATAGTACAATTCTATTATCACAGTAAATGGGTGATTTCCAACCAGAGGCCCATGCAAATGGTTCTGTTGGCTGAAGTTTTATAGCATTAATTTGTAACAAAACTTCTGCGGTTTTTTTAGCTGTATCTTTATTAAAAATCATATCGCAAAATTAATCAATTTTAGAAGTTATTTATTTTTAATGATAAATTAATTTTCATTCTAAATTTTGTGTCATAAAAAATAATATTTTTACGTTAGCTTAGTTTTAATCAACCCTAATCTATGTACACAATATATGTAGGCGATAAGCCTATAATTTTAACTAATTTAGTTAGTAAAGAAACGGATTTTAAATCGTTTTTACTCAAGTCTGTTGATATTGATAAAGTGATTAAAACACTTAACTCTACAGAATTAAAAGCAGTACATCTTGTTGGTAAAAAATCCAATAAATTATTAAAACGCTTTTTAAAACTATTACCAAACGTAATTGCTGGTGGCGGGAAGGTTCGTAATGCTAATAATGAAGTGCTATTTATATATAGAAATGATAAATGGGATTTGCCTAAAGGTAAAACAGAAGGAAAAGAATCTATTGAAGAAACAGCAATAAGAGAAGTCGAAGAAGAGACAGGTGTTTCAGGTCTGAAAATTTCGAAACCATTACCAACAACTTATCATATTTTTAAGCGCCAAGGTAAGTATAGAATTAAGATAACTTATTGGTTTGAAATGACCACCAAATTTGATGGAAAGCTTTTTCCACAACAAGACGAGGGTATTACTAAAGTAGAATGGTTAGATGCTAAATCATCTGAGAAAGCTTTAGAAAACAGCTATGCTAATATTAGGATTTTAATATAGGTTTGTTTAACCTTTGGTATATGGTTTGTTGCGTGTTTAGCAATTAATTTCACACGGTTTTGTGCAACATTTTTCATTCATAATCAGGTATGTTCAATCCTAAAATCAAATCTCTGTTTGCTGTCAAGATTCCATCTTTCATTTTGAGTTCGATAATTCCGGAACCACCTCTATTTTTTTTAGATTCTTTAATTTTTTCCGTGAGAGTTGGGTCACTTTCAAAGAGATAGCTATCAATGTAATAGGGTGTTGTATTTGGCTCTTTTACATAAATATGAATGTGTTCAGGTTCTTGAACTTCTGGATAAGGTGCTGGTCGGAATGTATAAAAAGTAAATTTTCCATCATTACCAGTTTTTAGCCACCCTCGATATTGTCCGTGCCTTTTTTCCCATCCAACCGGTTCATTACTTGGCTGATAAATTCCGTTTCTGTCAACGTGATAAACATAAAGTAAAACATTTTTCGCTGGTGTCTTTCCGTTTTTTTGGAATACTGTTCCAGTTATTTTAATTTTAGGTTCGGTATCACTAAAACCAGTCAGAGTATCAGTAGCTTTTGGCGTTATGTTTAGCATTTTATAATCCAAAGTAGCTTCGCAATCCTGACAAGGACCACCAACAGTTTTTAAATTCTTCATATTGGTTTGACCCTTACACGAAAAAGTTAATAGAACAAATAATAATATTCCGAAGTGTTTTTTCATTATCCTGTTTTTTTAATGTTGTACAACGTCTTCTGTTTATGGCGAGTGAGGCGTGACTCATAGGAAGCCATAATAGTGTCTTATTAGCTATACATGCTGTTGTGTTTAGTTTCGTTCGGAGTTCTCGTAGACTTGATTAAATATACAATAAATTGATCTGTTATTTTATATTCCGAATAATTACCATCTTTATGGGATATATACCAAGTACCAAGTACCAAGTACCAAGTACCAAGTACCAAGTACCAATAGCGATATGGTTATCAATAGTTTTTTTTGCAACTAGTAAGAAGAAAAAGAACAATTATGATTTTAAGGTATTTCATTTCTCAAATGTTTGTCAACAATTGAATATAGACTATATCCGCCTTATATGTGTTATTAAATAAAGTTACCTTATTTTTTTACAAAATCAAGTTTCAGTTTATGCGATAAACGGGATACTGCAAATGGGCTTTTTCGTAATTACCACTTTGTTTATGTAACCAATCTAATTGTGCATACCAGTTATTAGCAAAATCTTCTTCGTAGCTTACTTTAATATTATATTCTATTTGAAGTTTAGGGTTAGCTCTTAGAAGTTGCTGTGCTTTATCTTCCCAAACGTAAGGTGAGAAGCCTTCTTTTTGTTGCAAAATAGTATCGAAGAAATTCCAGTTAAAGAATGAATCTGGTGCAGTTGGTTCTAAAGTTTCTAATAAATAACGCATAGCTTTTTGATTGGTCATAATAATGTAATCACCTGTTCTAAACCTTAGTTTTATCTTCGAGACTTTTACTTTAGTATCGTAATGCGAATAATGACCTTCGTAAGCAGAAGTTCTAGTTTTATAATCCTCAATTTTATAAGATTGAACAGTTAATGTGGTGTCATTTTCAACTTGTGTAAATTCTACGTTATTCAACTTTAATAAATCTATAACATTATGCCAGCCTTGAGGAATTATATATGCTTTTGGAATGGTAACTTCTGTAGTTGGTGAAAAATAATTTTGATAATTTACGTCTTTTGTGAAAGGTTTTGATACGTCATATTTAAGGCGTTTTACACCTGTTAATTCACTCGGAATCATTTCTCCTTCGTAGCCTTTAAACTTTAATATAGAAGATTTAGTTGTATCAATAGCCCAAGCTAAAGGATACGTGTTTCCTGCTGACCATGTTTTTGCTTGTTCATTCCTTAATTCTGTAATTCTATCACCTTGTTCTTCGGTAATTTCGAGCATGCTTTTCATTAATTCATAAGTGCCTTCTACACGTTGCTTATAAGGTTTTAGCATGTGTGTTTCCACCATCATGCCTAGCGTATTAAACAAGGTTGTGTAGCCTGTAGAATAACGAGGTGAATCCATAAACTGCGAAAAACCAGATTCTGGAGTACGATTAAACACATTAACATAAGGAGTAATATCCCAAGATTTTGCTTCTAGTTTTTGCTTTAGTTGAGGCATCATTTGCGTATGTAGATAAGCTCCAAGTTTACCACCTAATTTATTGTGTTGTGTAAAGAGATGTGTTAGAGTATATTGGTAATCTGCGCCATTGCTTACATGGTTGTCAATAAAAACATCTGGCTGTACTAAATGAAATATCTGTGCAAAGGCTCTTGCATTCTTAGTGTCAGATTTTATAAAATCTCTATTTAAATCGTAGTTACGTGCATTACCTCTAAAACCATATTCTTTTGGGCCATTTTGATTAGTACGTGTTCCGGAATTTCTATTTAAGCTTCCTCCAATATTATAAATAGGAATAGTGACTAAAACCGTGCGTTTTGGAGCTTCAATTTTGCCTTGTACAATATCTCTGTATAATAGCATTGTTGCATCGATACCGTCAGATTCGCCAGGATGAATACCATTGTTTATTAATAGAATTCTGTTGTATTTTCTAATAGTTTTAAAATCATCATTAGAACCAGTCATGTTTAATGTCACAATATGCAGCGGTTTCCCTGAGTCGGTTTCGCCTATAGCTTCAATTGAAACCTCAGAATAGCTGTCTGCTAAATCCCTGTAATATTTAATAGTTTGCTTATAAGTAGCAGTTTCTAAACCCTTGCTTTTTTCAAAAGCAGTTGTGAAATCAATATCTGTTTTTGCATCATATTTTTGCTCTGTTTTATCTGTACAGGATGTAATAATTAATAAAAGAATTATGAGTTTTTTCATGTTCTATTAGATTATACTTCAAACTTAACAATTTTAAATAAATAAAGATGCTCAGCTTAAATTTGAAATTGTAAAAAGACTAATTTAGCGTCGTTTTAAAAAATATACAAATGCAACAAACAACAGATACTATTTTAATGATTCGACCTGTAAGTTTCAGGATGAATGAACAAACTGCCGTAAATAATTATTTTCAGGAAGATTTAGATATAAAAAATGCTGAAATTAATAAGAAAGCGCAACAAGAGTTTGATGCGTTAGTAGAAAAATTAAGAGCTGTTGGTATTAATGTTATTGTTGAGAATGATGATAAACTTATGGATACACCAGATTCTATATTTCCTAATAATTGGGTTAGTTTTCATAGTAATGGCGATGTAGCTAAATACCCAATGTTTGCTGAAAATAGAAGACGAGAGCGCAGAGATGAAGTATTTGTTAGACTAGAAGCCGAAGGTTTTAAAATTAAAAATATTATAGACTACTCATCTGCAGAACTCGAAGGTTATTTTTTAGAAGGTACAGGAAGCATTTTAATGGATCGTGTAAATAGAAAAGCGTATTGCACACTATCGCCAAGAGCTGATGAAGATTTGTTTATAGAATTCTGCGAAGATTTTGAATATACACCTATTATTTTTACAGCTAACCAAACTGTAGATAATGAACGTTTAGCTATTTACCATACTAATGTTATGATGTGTTTGGCAGAAAACTTTGCTGTGATTTGTTTAGATACAATTGATGATAAAAAAGAGCGTAAAAATGTAGTAAAACATTTAAAGCAAGATGGTAAAGAAGTGATTTCTATAACAGAAGCACAGATGCATCAATTTGCGGGTAATATGCTACAATTACGAGGCAATAATAATCAGCGTTATTTAATAATGAGTGAAGCGGCTCACAAAAGCTTAACTCAAAATCAGATTAAAAGTATTGAAAATCATTGTCCTATAATTTCAAGTTCTTTAGAGTCTATAGAGACATGTGGAGGTGGTAGTGCACGTTGTATGATGGCAGAGGTGTTTTTACCAAGAGTTTAATTAAGCTTGTGACGCTGCTTTTGGTAGTTCAATAAAGAATTTGCTACCAACATTTTGTGTGCTTTCAACCCAAATCTTGCCTTCATTTAGTTCTACTAAATCTTTAGCAATTGTAAGACCAAGACCAGTCCCTTTTTCGTTTTTAGTACCAACAGTAGTAAAGTTTTTGTTAGCATTAAAAAGCTTGTCAATATTTTCTCGAGATATACCAACACCTGTATCTTCTATACAGATTAATGCTTTTCCATCAACATCTTGGTTAGAAACTGTAATAACATCGCCAGTTCTACTAAATTTAACAGCGTTGGTTATTAAATTCTGAATCACAATCTCTACCATACTCTTGTCTGCGTAAACAAAATCGCGTTGCGACTCATCAATAAATACAATACGTTTATCTTCTACTTTCTGCTCTACCAATGCCATTTTAGTATGAAACACATCTTGGATATTAAACAACACTGGTTTTGGCTCTAAATTTTGCATTTGAGATTTAGACCAGTTTAATAAATTGAATAAAAGTGAAGATGCATTATTTGCGTTTTCACTTAACTCAGGTATTAATTCATCAAATTCTTCTTTAGAAATACTGTCTTCTTTTAATAAATCTAAAAAGGCTTTTATTGAGGAAATAGAATCCTTCAAATCGTGAGAAACAATTGAGAATAACTTATCCTTTACTTGGTTAACTTCTTCAAGATAATGTGTCTGTTCTAGTATAGCTTCATTTCTAACTTGTTCTTGCTCTAGTTTTTCTACTTGTTTGGCAATAGTAATTTTTTGCTTTTTACTTTTTAGAAAATTAAGTAACAGTAAGGTGGATAAAAATAGAATTGCAATGATAAGACCGTAAATAAGTATTGGATTATTTAACCAAGATACGTTTGCAGGTTTGTTGTTTTCAATATTTAAAAAAATCGCATTCTCTTCATTATTAGTCAAGTCTAATGACTTAATATCTGTTGGAAATTTTGGTTGATCTGTTTTAGATAGTTCTTCTTTAAGATCGTAATATTTATTCTGCCAAAAGAATGCATTTTGATAATAACCACGTGTTGAGTCTAAAGCAACATGAAGTTTATAGTTTTCTAAAAGTTCAGTTTTATTATCAATTTTTTGAGCAATATCATAAGCTTCATTTAATTGAAGCTCTGCTAATTTTACTTTCTTCTTTTGAAGATTTAAGTTTCCAATAGCATTTAATGCTCTTAAAAGGCCTTCTTTATTATCTTGTTTTCGATTGTATTTTAAACCTTCTACTAAATACATAGAGGCTTTTTCATATTCATTAAATCTTAAATATTCACTTCCAAGTTTTGGTAAAATTTCACCACGTAAATCTTGATCAGTTTCAGGATTTAAAATTTCGAGTACATTTTCGTAGTACTCAATAGCTTTGCGGTGTTCTTTTCTTATCGAATATAAGTCGGCTATATTTTTAGTAGATAATTTAATTCCACTTCTATCACTAGTTTGTTTGCGAATTTCTAAAGCCTTAAAATTAAAATCTATGGCTTTATCTATTTGATTAGTCTTATAATAAGCTTCTGCTAAATTATTATAAGCAGTGCTTAATTCACTCTTTAAATTGCGTTTTTCAAAAATGGCTATAGCTGATAGTGAATTTTTAAGGCCTTTAGCGTAGTTGCCACGTTTAATCTCTAAGAGCCCTATACTGTTGCTTACTTTAGCAACACCAAGTGTGTCCCTAATCTGTAAGTAATAGTTTCTAGATTTATTATAGTTATCTATAGCATTATAATAATCGTTTTGGTTGGCAAAGATTAATGCTCTAAAGTAGTTGCTACCCGCTAGTCCTTTAGTATAGTTTATTTGTTTTGAAAGTTTTGAAGTTTGGTTTACAAATAGCGTCGCTTTTTTATAATCTTCGGCTTTGTAAAGTTCTTTAATGAGCATTAGCGACGTATCAACCTTAGAAGAATCTTGGTTTTGATAAGCTAATTGTATCGTAAGACTATCTATTCTCTCGTTTTGCGAAAAAACGGATAGTGATACAAGAAGTACAACTAATGTCATTAATTGCTTCATCCTCTTATACGAATAAGACGAAGTGCGATGTTTTGGTGTATGTGACTTTTATGGAGGGATATCAAAAGTAAGTCAACACTAAACAATAACAACGTTATTAATGTTTGATAATTAAGCCTCATTAATGTTTTGGGACATTGATTAATAGCAAACCAAAAATCGCACTATACCTTCAAATACACTAATAATCAGGATTTAATACCAATAAATTAGATAAAGCGTCCAATGAAAATTTAAAAAGAAAAGCCATATCGACCAACGGTAGAAATCATAGGAAAACTACCTAATCATCGATGAAATGCACTATTTATCTATTGTGTTGATTATCAGATTTTTATGCTTAAATTGGTTTAAAACACGTTATGCTTTATGAAGAAAATGAATTAGATTTCGGTGCGATTAAAGTCGTGTAATTGTACCTGTTTTTCCTTCATAATAGATATTTAATTAACTTGCTTTAGAGTCAATAAATTAAGAATGTTCAAAATCTCAATAGAATAATAAAACTTCTATCTTTGCAAGCGTTTTATAACGCCAAAATACAAGACGATAATGAATCTTCAACAGACTTTAAAATTACATGTAAAAGCAGCCATAAAAGTGTTGTTTCAATCAGAATTAGAATCGGTAGAGTTTCAGGCAACTCGCAAAGAATTTGCTGGTGATATTACTATTGTTGTGTTTCCGATGTTACGCGTGGTAAAAGGGAATCCTGTCGTTATAGGTGAACAAGTAGGTCAGTATTTACTAGATAATGTAGATTTAGTACTAGGGTTTAATGTCGTTAAAGGTTTTTTAAATATAGAAATTAGTGATAGTTACTATTTAGATTTTTTTCAGTCTATAAAAGGTGAAACTAATTATGGTTTCTCTGAAGTAAATGATGAAAAGGCAGTAATGGTTGAGTATTCTTCACCGAATACCAATAAACCTTTGCATTTAGGACATGTAAGAAATGTATTGTTAGGTTACAGCGTTGCAGAAATTATAAAAGCTTCTGGTAAAAAAGTTTACAAAACACAAATTATAAACGACAGAGGAATTCATATTTGTAAAAGTATGCTGGCTTGGCAACGTTTTGGAAATGGTGAAACTCCTGAATCTACAGGATTGAAAGGCGATAAGTTGGTTGGTAATTATTATGTGAAGTTTGATCAAGTTTATAAAGTTGAAATTTCAGAATTAGTTGCTCAAGGACAGTCTGAAGATGTAGCAAAAAAGAATGCTCCAATTTTACTTGAAGCTCAAGAAATGCTACGAAAATGGGAAGCTGGTGATAACGAAGTTGTTTCACTTTGGAAAAAAATGAACCAATGGGTTTATGATGGTTTTGATGTAACATATAAAAATATTGGTGTAGATTTTGATACTTATTATTATGAAAGCGATACGTATTTATTAGGAAAAGAATTTGTTGCTGAAGGTCTTAAAACAAAAGTTTTTGAAGAAGATACTGACGGTTCGGTTTGGTGTGATTTAACAGAAGATGGTTTAGATAGAAAAATCGTTTTACGTAGCGATGGAACCGCGGTTTATATGACCCAAGATATTGGAACTGCGATTCAGCGTATAAAAGATTATCCAGATGTTGGTGGTATGGTTTATACTGTTGGTAATGAGCAAGATTATCATTTTAAGGTCTTATTCTTAATCTTAAAGAAGCTTGGTTTTGATTGGGCAAAAAACTTATTCCATTTAAGCTATGGTATGGTAGATTTGCCAAGTGGAAAAATGAAGAGTAGAGAAGGAACTGTAGTAGATGCAGATGATTTAATTAAAGAAATGGCAGATACTGCTGAAGAGATATCTAAAGAACTCGGTAAGCTTGAAGATTATTCAGAAGCTGAAAAGAAAGAACTTTATAAAACCATTGGTTTAGGTGCTTTAAAATATTACATCTTAAAAGTAGATCCTAAAAAACGAATTTTGTTTGATCCTAAAGAATCTATTGATTTTCAAGGAAACACAGGACCGTTTATACAATATACGTATGCGAGAATTCAATCTATTTTAAGAAAGGCTGATGTAAAAGAATATATTGCACTAAACGTAGTTGAGATGCAATTTCACGATAAAGAGAAACAATTAATAAAGCAATTAGAAAACTTCCCAGAGGTAATTCAGAGTGCTGCAGACCAACATAGTCCTGCGCTAATCGCAAACTACACTTACGATTTAGTGAAGGATTTTAATTCATTTTACCAAAATGTATCCATTCTTGGTGCAGATTCAGACTTAGAAAAAGGTTTCAGAGTAGCGTTGTCTCAAACTGTTGGGCAAACTATAAAGAATGCATTTAAAATCTTAGGGATTGAGGTTCCTGAGCGTATGTAAAGTCTTTAGAATTAGAGATAATAAAATATAGGTCAACTATTTAACATTTTGGTTAATAAAGTGTATATGGTTTAGTCGTATCTTAGTAAAGCTATGATTTAAATTTTATTGCTATGAGACCTTCTATTTTTAATAAAAAACGCTATTTATTATTTCTATTTGTAACGACTGTATTCAGTTTTTTGACAAACGCACAAACGAGTTTTACCGAATATAAAGGCAATGTGTTAGATGCTAAATCTAATAGAGTTTTAGAGTCGGTTAGTCTTAATATTTTGGAAACTAATATTGCCATAATAACAAACTCTGAAGGAGAATTTTTACTTAAGGTGCCAAACAAGTATTCAAATTCTAAAGTTGTTATTTCCTTATTGGGTTATAGTACAAAAATCTTACCACTATCTGAGTTCTCTAAAGAAACTAATATTAAACTTAGTCAAGCAGTAACAGCGCTTTCCACAGTGAGTATTAATGCATATAAAAACGCAGAGAACTTAGTTTTGAAAGTTTTTGAAGACAAAAATAAAAACTCACAAAATCAGTCGGTTTTTATGACCGCCTTTTACAGAGAAACTATAAAACGTCGTAATAGAAATGTTTCTTTAACAGAGGCTGTTGTTAGTATACTTAAGCAACCACACACATCGTCTCAACGAGACGCTATAAAACTGAATAAAGCAAGGAAAAACACTGATTATAAGCGATTAGATACGGTATCGGTAAAACTACAAGGTGGTCCATTTTCAACTATATATTTAGATGTTATGAAGTACCCTGAATATATTTTTACTGACGAATCTATTGCAACATATAGTTTTTCATTCGATCCTCCTTCTACTATTAATAATAGAAATGTCTATGTTGTAAATTTTAAGCCAAAAAATAAGAGTTTAAATTTAAACTATACTGGTAAGTTGTATATTGATGTGAGATCCTTGGCATTGGTAAGTGCTAAATATTCTTTAGATGTAAGTAATAAAAGGAAATCTAAAAACTTATTGGTTAGAAAAAAACCTAGAGATGTAATTGTTTATCCTTTAGAGGCTAATTATCGTGTAGATTATAAAGCAAAAGGTGATAAATGGTATTACAGTTATTCTAATTTAGATTTGAAATTTAAGGTCAATAAAAAGCGAGAAATTTTTAATAAAGTCTACACATTGTCTAGTGAAATGGCTGTGACAGATTGGGAAACTACAGCAACAAATAAAAAGATTAAAAATAAAGACAGACTGCGGTCAACAGTAATAATTACGGATGCTATTTCGGGTTTTACTGATCCCGATTTTTGGGGTGAGTATAATCTAATAGAACCAGATAAATCTATAGAATCGGCTATTGAAAAAATAAGAGCTAATATTAAAAAGGAGAAAGAAAAACAAGCAGAAAAAGAGAGGATTAAAACCGAAATACCTTAAAGGTTTTCATCTAGTTAAATTTTCCTTTAAATTTTAATGCTTGTTTAATATGTGCCAAATGATGGTCGCTATGCCAAGCTTAGATTCCGGTAGTTTCTTTTATGTTAAGTCGGTAAACGTAACCCAAGCTTAGTTCGGTAAAGTCTGCTTGTCCTAAATTCGTATTAATATGTACTCCAATAAAGATATTATGTTTTGGTGCTTTATTAGTTGTCCAGAGATAATATTTTAATCCCATTCTAGCAGAAACTGTTAGCTTAATCTCGTAGTACCAATCTAACTCACCAAGAACTTCGACGGTATCTCCATTTCCGTTTTCAAAAGAATACCCTTGATTAAGTTGCCAATCTACTTTATAAAATGGTTTATAAATGTTTAGGCCTAGATCTAACTCAAAACCAAAATGATCTAATAAAAGTTCTGATGTTGCAAAAACACCAAAATTAGTAGCATAACCATAAGGATTATCTCTAAACTGAGAAAATTGTTCCTCTATTAGCAATTCGTTATTTTTTATATAATCATAATAATGTTCATAAAACCTCTAGTAGAAACCACCTCCAAACTTAAAGGTGTTGTTTATTATTTTACCGGCAGACATAGAAAATGTATAGACTTCTTTTTTGGTATTAAACGTTTCAGATAAGACATTTTGTCCGAAACCAAATCTTGTAGTAATGTAGGTTTGCGATTTAGATTTAAAGTTATGAGGTTTAGTATCAATTTTAGGTTTTGTTTTAGTATCAATTTTAGCTGACAGACTCGCTGCTAAAGAATTAAGACCTTGATTAGGTAGTTTTGCATGGCCATTAGAATGATGTAAAAAGCCTAATCCAAACCTCCAATCAGTTGTGTTAGATTTAAACATATCATAATATACAAATGATCTAAAAGACCAATTGACTTTAGTTGTAATAGCCTTGTTTAATGCATTAGTTTCAATATTGTACTGTGTGTCCATGTAAGACCCTCCAATACCAATATGTAGATTTAGACCTGATACTGATTTTTTAAATATCGAAAATTCAATAAAAGGCATTAGAATATAAGCACGACCTATTTTTTCTGAATTACCAAAATCTATATAGCCTGCAGATATGCCAGTTTTTGGATAATTTAGACGTGCAGCCCATTCTTTATTTCGACTAAAATTATAGCGACCTAAACTAAAAAATATATTTTTTTGTAACGATGTTTCTGGGAAATCAGTATTTGCTTCAAGGGTTTTTCCTATGATAACTTCTGGAATAATAAATATTGAATTTACTATAGTGCTGTCTTGATTTTGTCCAAAACTGCATAAGCAAATTACAAGGCTTATACTGAGAGTATAAAATTTAAAGTAAGTTCTGATAATAAGTTAACTGATTGGTTACAAGGATACAATTAACAACTAAAAATTAAACCTTAAGCTAAAGTTAGGTGTAAATTTTAATGACCTATTATTAATTTCAATAATAGCATCATCTGAATCTGTTGTGTAAAAACGATTGATAATATTAGTCTGATTAAGAATATTCCATATAGATGCTCCTGCTTCTACATCTATGCCTTTTGAAAGTTTAAAATTATAAGTTGCCGATATGTCTGTTCTAAAATAATCTGTTAGCCTAGAGCTATTTGGTGCATCGTATTCTATGTCAGAATTGGTTGTGTTTTGTACTGCGGATGGTTTGGTAAAAGGTCTGCCAGAATGCCAATTCATACCAATGCCAATTTTAAATTTATCTCGACTGTACATAAATGAAGTATTAACTACGTGTGTAAGGTCTAAAGTGTTAGCAAAAGCGTCTCCGCTATTTAAGTTTTCAAATTGATATTGATTTTTACTGTAAGTATAGCTCAACCAAGAACTAAATTGATTAAAACTTTTATTAATTAGAAAATCGATACCTCTTATGTTATAAGAGCCAATGTCATTTGTAAATTGAAATTGATTTTGAAAGCCTTGACTTCTTGCTGTTATTTCAGATACATTTTTATAATAACCTTCTGCTGATATGAGTAAACCATTATAATTGTAACTAATACCAATTGAAGCTTGTTGACTTTTTATAAGTGGAACATTCTCGTTGTTTGCCAATTGCCATCTGCGCTTTTCTATACCAAAAAAATCTTGTTGTAAATCAATGATTTGAGTTATAGATTGACTTTTCAATTCTCCTAAAATTTCAAGTCTAAAGCGGTCAAGGATTTTTTGATTAAACGTTAATCTTGGTTCCATTAAAATTTCAGAAAGTTTTTCAAAATAGTTTATTCTCGCACCAAAACGCAGATAGGTATTTCTAGAATCAGATTTCCACTCTACTTCACTAAATACAGCATGTGTTCTAATAATTTCCTTTTTGAAACTAGTAAAAATAGGATTGGTGACATCTTCTAAATTAGAGACTCCAACTTCATTAAATTGATAACCACTATTTATTTTTGTTGAGGCATCAATAGTTTTTGTAATGTCTACTCTTAAGCCATAATCAGCGACTTCATTAGTTTGCTCGAGGCGAGTGTTATTAGTAACGTCAAAGTTATTGGCGTCAAGATTATAATTAGAATAGTAAGCTTCTACGGATGTAACTAAATCCGTATTCCAAACTTTAGAGTAATTAATACTAGCACCATAACTTACTTGGTCTAAAGCACTCCGACTTTCTTGAAGATTATTATCTGATGTTGTAAAAATTTGATTGTAATCTAAACTATTGTAAATATTTAAGATATTAACTCGAAGCTTGGAGGTCTCATTAATATCATATAAAAACTTAGCATTAAAGTCATAAAATAAAAACCGCTCATCTAAAGATAGTAGCGTATTTAAATCATTTGTTGCGTTTAATTCAGAATCTCTAAAAATGCGATCAAAATAAGAATCGTAAGTTTTTGATACTAAAATATCTGTAAAAGAACGTCTGGCAGATAATTGTAATTCAGTCTTTTTAGATAATGGAATTTTAGCATAACCATCTGCGCTCAATAGATTGAAACCGACACCACTTTTATGTTTGTTATCAATAACATCAGAATTTTTTATAGAGATAATACTAGAGACTCCATCTCCATATTTAGAACTTGTTCCGTTTTTAGAAACATTTACTTCTTCAGATAAATAAGGATTAAAAGCAGATATTAATCCAAAAAAATGTCCAGATTGATACATGCGAATTCCTTCATATAAGATGAGGTTTTGATCATTTGTACCACCTCTAACATTTATATTAGAAATACGCTCATCTACACTTGTTACTCCGGGTAGTTTTTGAATAATTTGTAAAACATCTGGTTCAATTAAACCTGGTAATATTGTAAAAGAATTTGTGTTTATAGTAACAGCCCCGTTTACAGTTTTAGACAGACCTTTAGTTAAATAGTTGTTTATAACAACTTCATCTAACTGTTGTACATTCTCTGTTAATTCATCCGATTTTGTTATAGCAATAAATCGATTGCTTAGTATCTTAAAATTAAGATTAGTTATTAGTCTTAATTGCTGTAGGGCTTGTTTAAGTGATAACTCTGGATATAGCGTATTTGTGGTTAACCCTTCAATAGTTTTTGGTTCAAACGAAAATTTTACATTATAACGTTTTTCTAAATTCAGTAGAATTTTACCAAGTGGCTGTACTTCCTTTTTGTTTTGGCAATATGCTAAACTGCAAAAGGTAGTCACTAAAAGAAATAAAATTAGGCATCGTAATTTTTTATTCACGCTTTAGTAAAATAGATGTTTTAGATTTACTGTAGCTTAAATTTAAAGGTATTGTAATAGATTTCAATGCTAAATCTATGTTTTTATGTATAAAGCTTCCAGTAAATAGCCGAGATGTATCAATATTTTCTAACGTTATTTTTTGATTATATTGATTCTCAAATTCTGAAATCACATATTTTAAAGGCATACTTTTAAAGCTACTTTCACCACGCAACCAGTTTGGTTGCGTGGTGTTTTCTTTTTCATCTGCAAGTAGTTTCCCATCTATAATTCGGAAAGTATGTCCTGGTTTTAATTTTACAGTTTTGTTGTTTTGTGTTACAGCAACTAAGCCTTTATAACACGTTACCATAAAATATCCAGTACGTTGTTTTACATTAAATTCTGTACCTAAAACACTTACAATACCATTATCTGTAATCACATCAAATTTCTGACCTTTAGCAACCTTAAAAAAGGCTTCGCCATTAAGTCTTACAATTCTGCTTTCTTCCCATTTACTTTTATTAAAAGCCAAAGTAGAATTAGCATTTAGATCTACCGTAGATGCGTCTGGTAAAGTTATATTAGTTTGTTGTGCTATAGTCGTATTAATCTCCGTCTCTAAGGTAGTCGTATAATAATATGTACTGAGGCTAATTGCTAAAATAGCTGCGATTCTTAGTAATGGTTTAAACCAAGACGCCGCATTTTTATTAGTAGCTTGTAATTTTGGTGTTAAAACTTCATAACTCTCATCAATAAAAAAGTTAGGTGCTTTAAAACCATTTAAAGCGCTATTCATTTTAATTAAATCATCATAACCTGTTAGTTGCTCAAAAGCTTTTTGCTCTTCTGCACTAAGATTATGGTTTAACCATTTTTTTATGAGTTCTTCTCTTTCCATTAACTTACATTCATCTATAAAACAGTTTAGATTATAAATCTCCTACTAACATCTTAAAATTCAATATTAAAGACCATCAATATCCTTTCTTAATTTTTTTAAAGCTCCATAAATTCGTTTTTCAACAGCTTTGGTAGATATATCTAAGAGTTCTGCTATTTCTTTAAAGCGTTTGCCTTCAACTCTATTAAGTAAAAAGGCTATACGTTGTGCTTCTGTTAAATTAGATATGGCCTTTTGTAGTTTTTGGTGATACTCCTTTTCTTGCATTAAAAACTCTGGAGTTTCGTTAGTAGAATGTTTAACAGGAATTTTTCTGTGTTTTAAAACTACTTTTTGGTGTGCTACAGCATTGAGCATTAAATTATTTGCTGTAGTAAATAAAAAACTCTTGGCTTTGTTTGGAGTCACTTTAGCACAGTTCTGCCAAAGTTTAATAAAAGCCTCTTGTACTTTATCTTGCGGATTTAAATGTTCACCAAATTTGTAATATAAGAAATCATGCAGATTCTTAGCGTGTTTTTTATAAAAACGCTCATACAACTTATCTTCGCAAATATTATCTTGTAAAGGTTGGCTCACTATTAATTATTAGAGCCACAAATTATAAATAAAATATTTAAAAACTAGGGTAGGATATTTTTGAATTAAAATGTTCTATTAATAAATTGGTAATAGTCTACATTATGAAAACGAGAATCAATCATTTTATGCTCTTGGCTTTTTTTGCTCTTATAGGTTTTTCGGCTTGTCAAGACGAGGTAACTGAAATAAACACTCCAAATGAACAAGAGGTAATCGTTCCTAATTCTACTTTAGCAAATTTAATGAGTAATACAACAGCTCATTTTGGTGCTGCTCAAAATATTTTGGAAGATTCTAATTGTTTTTCTATTGAATTGCCAGTAACATTAATTGTTAGTGATATAACAATAACGATTGAAACGGAAGCAGATTTAGATCAATTAGAAGGTTTGTTAGATGACATAAATGATAACGAAGACCTATTAGATTTTATATTCCCAATCACCATTATATTTAGTGATTTTACAGAATTGATTATAGAAAATGAAGCACAACTTGAAAGTTTAATTACAGAATGTGATGATGAGGAAGAAAACGAAATTATTGAATGTGTAGACTTTGTATATCCTATTTCATTTTCTGTATTTAATTCAGAATTTACAATTACTGATGTTGTAACTATAAATAATGACGAAGAGTTTTATAACTTTTTAGATGACTTAGGGGAAGACGATAACTTGTTAATTGTTAGTTTAAACTTTCCTGTAGCGTTAGTGTATGCCAACGGAGAAACTGAAGAAGTTAACTCTAACGAAGAATTGGCAGAAGCCATTGCCATAGCAGAAGAAGATTGTAATGATGACGATGATAATGAAGATTGTAATGATGAGTTTATTGAGTTAGCCTTAAAAGAATGTCAGTGGGAATTAGTAGCATATTCAAGCTTTCCTGAGTTTCAAGGGTTTTTATTAGAATTTAACTCAGACTATACCTTCAATATTATTTTAGATGAAAATCAAATTCTATCAGAAGGCAATACATGGTCTGTTGTTTCTGATGATAGTGGTTCATTTTTAGTATTGGATACTGCTTTTGAAGATCTTGGTGGAGATTGGCAAATTGTAGAATGTGATGATGATAGATTCGAATTCACAAAGAATAACGAAACTATGGTTATTGAGCAAGAATGCGAAGGTGATTTAGAATGTTCTATAACGGATATCAGTTCAATTTTACAAGAGTGTCCTTGGGATTTTAGTGATGGAACAGACCTATTCGATAATTATCAAATGGTATTTCAAGATAATGGAGGCCTACAAATTACAGAAGGTGCAGCGACATCTGCAATTGGAGGTGCTTGGAGTTTATCTGTTACAGATGACGGTCTTGTACTTACATTATCGCAATTAACAGCATTTCAAGACTATCTTGAAGGTGACTGGTTAATTGTAGAATGTGATGACGATGAGTTACAAATATTACGTTTTGATTATACCATAGTATTAGAGAAAAATTGCTATGATGAAACAGAAGTATTTAATTGCTTCAATGATTTTGAAATTGTAGAATGTGAGGGTTCTAGCAATGTTACAGTTTATAACTTAAGTGCAAATACTATAGGGCTGGTTGACTGTATAGCGCTTTTTATACCTTCATTTCATGCTACATTAATAGATGCGGAGAGTAATATAAATCCAATTGAAAATACTGAAGCTTACGAAACGCTTACAGCACAAGTCTATTTAAGAATTGAAGCTGAAAATGGTAATTTTGAAATATTCAATATTTATCTAACTACAGAAGAATGTAATTTGTTTGAATGTTTTGAAAGCTTTGATGCTGAAATTGTATTATGTGATGACGCTAATGATGGTGCAGAAGTGTTTGACCTCACAATCGCATTTTCAAACTGTACACCAAGTGCAGATGCTGTTACCTATTACCAAACAGTTCAAGATGCTAACGATGGTATTTTTCCAATAGCAAATCCAGAACTTTATACAAATATTACAGCTCCTCAACAAACGATATACACAAGAGTTGAAATTGGTGATCAGTTTGAAGTATTTCCTATTCAATTACTATTAGAGGATTGTTCAGGTATGTCTAATTGTACTGATAACGAAGTTAGAGCTTGGTTGCAAACGTGCGAATGGAATGCCGTAAACTATAACGGAAGTGATAACCTAGCCGAATATAATTTCGATTTTGGAAGCGCAGATCAAATAGTAATTATTTATACAGACACCATTACAATTGACGCATCTTGGTCTGTATCAGAATCTAATAATGCTATTACTGTTGAATTTTCAAATATTGCTGGTCCAAATATACAAGCAATAACAGGTGGATGGCTCGTTGTAGAATGTGAAGAAGACCGATTAGAATTACATAGAGGAGATGATGTTTTAGTATTAGAAAGAACATGTAATTAATAAAAGAGAACCGCTCAAATAAGTTAGTAAGTTAGTAAGTTTAAGTTGATGAAAGAGTTGCCACCGCCTGGCAGCTCTTTTTTTTATTGTAGTATTCTCAATTTTCTTTAAGCAGAATTATAGATATCCGATTCGTTTATATCTCTTAAATTCTTAAATTTGCAACTTCAAAAAGAGATAAAGATTATGTTTAATAATTTAAGCGATAAGTTAGATAAAGCGTTACATGTACTAAAGGGACATGGTAGTATTACAGAAGTTAATGTTGCTGAGACATTAAAAGAAGTAAGACGTGCGCTTTTAGATGCCGATGTTAACTTTAAGATTGCAAAAGATTTTACCAATCGTATTAAAGAAAAAGCTTTAGGCCAGAATGTATTAACAACATTACAACCAGGTCAATTAATGGTTAAAATCGTTAAAGACGAATTAACCGAACTAATGGGTGGTGATGCAGAGGGTATTAATCTTTCTGGTACACCAAGTATTATTTTAATGTCTGGTTTACAAGGATCTGGTAAAACTACCTTTTCTGGTAAGCTAGCGAATTATTTAAAAAACAAAAAAACAAAAAAACCTTTATTAGTAGCATGTGATGTTTATCGTCCTGCAGCGATAGATCAATTACAAGTTGTTGGTGATCAAATAGGTGTTGAGGTTTTTAGCGATAGGGGAAACACAGATCCTGTTGCAATTTCTCAAGCTGGTATAGCGCATGCAAAAGCAAATGGTCATAATGTCGTTATTATTGATACTGCTGGTCGTTTAGCTGTTGATAAAGCTATGATGGATGAAATCTCAAACATTCATAAAGCAATCCAGCCACAAGAAACACTTTTTGTAGTAGATTCTATGACTGGTCAAGATGCAGTCAATACAGCAAAAGCTTTTAATGATATTTTAAATTTTGACGGTGTAATTCTTACCAAATTAGATGGTGATACAAGAGGTGGTGCTGCCATTTCAATTAAATCTGTAGTTAATAAGCCAATTAAGTTTATTGGTACAGGTGAGAAGATGGAAGCGATAGATGTATTCTATCCGTCTCGTATGGCAGATCGTATTTTGGGAATGGGTGATGTTGTATCTCTTGTTGAACGTGCCCAAGAACAGTTTGATGAAGAAGAGGCTCGTAAGCTTCAAAAGAAAATAGCCAAAAATCAATTTGGGTTTGATGATTTCTTAAAGCAGATTCAGCAAATCAAAAAGATGGGTAACATGAAGGATTTAATCGGAATGATTCCTGGAGCCGGCAAAATGATGAAAGATGTAGATATAGACGATGATGCTTTTAAAGGTATTGAAGCTATTATTCATTCTATGACAGCAGATGAACGTTCTAACCCATCAGTAATTAATGCGAGTCGTAAAAAGCGAATTGGTAAAGGTTCTGGTACGTCAGTACAAGAAGTTAATCAGTTACTAAAGCAATTTACACAGATGAGTAAAATGATGAAGATGATGCAAGGTGGAGGCGGAAAACGTATGATGCAGATGATGAAGAATATGCCGAAGTAAAGGTTGATTGTTGGCAGCCTTTAGTTGGTAGTCAATTTAAATATATATGTTCAAAATAAAATACTGCGGACTGAACACTGCGGACTGAATACTGAAAAAGATGACAATACTAGACGGAAAAAAGGTTAGCAACGACATTAAAAACGAAATTGCTGAAGAAGTAAAACAAATGAAAGCTAATGGCGAAAAAGCACCACATTTAGCAGCTGTTATTGTTGGTAATGATGGTGCTAGTTTAACGTATGTTGGTAGTAAAGTTAGAGCTTGTGAGCGTATTGGTTTTGAATCTACTATGGTGCGTTTGTCTAATACCACTAGTGAAATTGAACTCTTAGATAAAATTGAAGATTTAAATAATGATGATAATATCGATGGTTTTATAATTCAATTACCATTACCACCACAAATTAATACGCGTAAAGTATTAATGGCAGTAAATCCAGATAAAGATGTAGACGGTTTTCACCCAATGAACTTTGGGAAAATGGCTTTAGATATGTCAACGTTTATTCCGGCAACACCATTTGGTATTTTAGAATTAATGGATAGGTATGGTGTTGAAACTAAAGGAAAGCACACCGTTGTTATTGGTCGTTCTCATATTGTTGGTCGTCCTATGAGTATTTTAATGGGTCGAAAAGGATTTCCAGGAAATTCTACAGTAACACTTACCCATAGTCACACTAAAAATATTACACAAATCACATCACAAGCAGATATTATAATTTCTGCATTGGGTATTCCTCATTTCTTAAAAGCCGAAATGGTGAAAGACGGTGCTGTTATTATTGATGTCGGAATAACACGTGTGCCAGATGATTCTGAAAAAGGGTATTATATTACTGGTGATGTAGATTTTGAAAACGTAAGTAAAAAAGCAAGCTTTATAACACCTGTTCCAGGTGGAGTAGGGCCTATGACTATTGCAATGCTTTTAAAGAATACATTATTAGCGAGAGAACAACACAGATCGAATAGCTAAACTATTTAGCAAAAAGTTGACTCATATCTTTAAATGCTTTAAACTCTAAAGCATTACCAGATGGGTCTTTAAAAAACATTGTGGCTTGTTCGCCAACTTGTCCCTCAAACCTTATGTAAGGTTCGATTATGAATGTGATGCCTTTTGACTCTAGTAACGCGGCAAAATCTTCAAATGTTTCCCAAGGTAAAACAACACCAAAATGGGGTACAGGTACATCTTTGCCATCTACAGAATTGGTGCGAGATTCTATTTTAATTTTTTCTTTAAAATGAATAACTAACTGATGACCAAAAAAGTTGTAATCTACCCAATGGTCGCTACTCCTTCCTTCTTCAAGATTTAAAACATTCGTATAAAATGTTCTACATTTACTTAAATTATCAACAGGTATTGCTAGATGAAAGGGCGTAAGTGACATGATTAATTGTTTTTATCTGGTGTTCTATGCTGTTTTTCTTCAAATGTTTTTTTAGACTCTTTAATGAGCTCATTCAATATTTTAAACTCTTCAGTTGTCAGTTCACGGTATTGACCTAAAGGCATATCGAGTTTTATATTCATTATTCTAACCCTTTTCAGCGTTTGTACTTCATAATTCAAATATTCACACATACGTCGTATTTGCCTATTAAGACCTTGTGTAAGAATAATACTAAATGTAAAACGATTTATTTTTTTAACTACACATGTTTTGGTGCGCTTACCTAGTTCTTCAATATAAATACCACCAGACATGCGTTCTACAAATGTTTGAGAAATAGGTTGGTCTACCGTAACTAGGTATTCTTTTTCGTGATTGTTACTCGCTCTGAGAATTTTGTTAACGATATCTCCATCATCAGTCAAAAGAATTAAACCTTCGCTAGGTTTATCTAAACGGCCAATAGGAAATATGCGTTTTGGATAATTAATATAATCAATGATATTATCTTTTTCAACACGCGTGTCTGTAGTACAAACAATATCAATAGGCTTATTAAATGCTAAATAGACAAAGTCTTGTTGTCTTGCTCCAATAATCTCACCATCTACTTTTACAATATCTTCAGAAGAGACTTTCGTTCCCATTTCTGGTACAACATCATTAATCGTTACACGACCAGCATCGATTAAGCGATCTGCTTCTCGACGAGAACAATGACCAGCTTCGCTGAGGTATTTATTAAGGCGTTTTAAATCTTCTGACATGGTGTAAAATTACGATAAAGATTAATCATTTATAAACTTAATAATCTGTGGAGTCAAGGATTTATCTTTAAGTCCATGTCCAAAACCAGATGTGCTAATTAATTTAGAATTTTTATAACGGTTTGCAAATAGTTGCGCATCTTCATAAGGAATAATTCGATCCTTCTTATCATGAATAATTAATCCTTTTGCTTCTATAGATGTTACAAAGTTTACTGCAGAAAAATAATCTACAGGTTTTCCAAAACGTTCTAAAACAATGGAGTCTAATCCTTTTGAAATACGCTTATTATAGCCCATCATGCTTTTATATCTGGAGAATACTCCAGTAAAATGTGCTGGCGCTCCTAATAAAATCAATTTTTTAATTGACGGAAGCTCATGATTGTTCATGCAAAACACACTAGCCATGCCACCAACAGAGTGACCTATTAAAACATCTGGTTGAAGTTTTTTTGCTACGACATTAATAAATTCAGAATAGAGAATAGCATTAAATTGTTTTCCTCCAGATTGACCATGAGCAGGTGCGTCTAAAGCAATAATATTATAATTTTGAGCCTTTAAGTCTTCTAAAATATAGTCCCAACGCGATGCATTACTTTCCCAACCATGTGCTAATAGAATAGTTTTTCCTTTGCCAGACCATTGATAGGTTGCTATGTTTAGATCTTTGTAAGTTAATTCTTGAAATTTAGCGGATGCTATAATTTTTTTTTGATTTTCCGAGTAACGTCCTTTTCGAGGAGAAGCAAATAAGTTTATAGCCTTTTTTGATGCATATTTAGATGATATTAAACTTGTTGCATTTAAGGTGTTGCCAATAGATTTTATTACAAAACTACTCATACATATTAATCTTCTCTGTTAACACTATCTATTGAAAATGCAGGTAAGCAAATCGCTAAATATTCGCAAGGTTCTGTAAATGGGTTAGAATACTGTAATCTCGTGTTTTTTTCAACTTTAATAGATTGACCAGCTTCTAAAACTATAGTTTCACCATCAATTATAAACTGTTTTTTACCCTTTATGATAAATGTATATTCATCAAATTTTGGAGTTTGAAAAGGCTCGCTCCAACCTGCTGGTGCAACCATATGTGCAATACTCATTTCTGAATTGCCATCTGTAGCATTACCAAAATGTTCTTTTATAATTTTTCCATCATCTGTAGGAACTACAAATGGGGAATTTTGAATTTTATAAGTTTGTTTTTTCTGCATATTTTCGACTTATTTACTACAACTGTTTACTTAAAACTTATTTACCAATGAACCATAAAGAATTTAATCCTAGCTTTCTCAGGAATTTGAAGCGGGTCAATTGTCATCTCCATATTAAACCTTAAACTCGCAGGTAATTCTTTTTTATCAATGGTAAAAGTCGCATTTAATTCATTAACAGAAACTAATATAGAGTTGATAAGATTATCAATTTTAGAAATAGTGTAAGCTTCATTAATATCTTTGAAGGTACTCAATGTCGAAATCTTTTTTTTGGTCATATATCGTCCATCAATAAAGCGAACGGTTGAAATTACAGCAGTAGAATCTAATGCTTCTCTAGGAGAAAGATCTAGTAATTTTTTTCCGCCTTTTTCAAAAATTTCAATACTATTTATGGCTCCGGCAAACTCGTCACCAGAAATATATCTTACAATAGAATCATTTTTAAAAATGGAATCTAATTCTTTTACTGTTGTGGAGTCAGTTAGTAAACCAATATTAAACTTTTCAATTAAGAAAGGGTTTGGTGCTTGGTCTTTTGCGCAGCTCACAATTAATAGTGTGCAAATGAGAATCGTAAATAGGGTTTTTTTCATAATAGATTTTGTTGTAGATTATTTAAGCAGTTTGGTTAATATACCCAATACACTTCTTATTACAGTAGCACTTGTTAGTACTTTTACAATAGGGTTCTGTCTTGTTCTTCGTCTTCTCGTTGTCGATGTTTTTCTTTTACTTTCAGCTCGTTTTAAAGCTTCTTTTTCTTCTTTCGCTTTCTCTTTAGCTTCGTCTGCTTCGGCTTGTTTAATTTTTTCATTAAGCATTTCGTAAGCACTTTCCCTATCAATATCTTTATTATATTTTTTCGCAAGTTGAGATTGAGCTAATAAACTTCCTAATTCTGATTCGGTTAAAATATTCATACGACTCATAGGTGCTCGGATCATGGTTGCAGCTAATGGAGTTGGTTTACCTTTTTCATCTAGAGCAGAAACCAAAGCCTCTCCAATACCTAAAGATGTTAGCATCTCGGCAGTATCATAATAATCGCTATCTGGATAATTTTGAGCCGTCAGTTTTATGGCCTTTCGGTCTTTGGCTGTAAAAGCACGCAATGCATGCTGAACTTTAAGCCCTAATTGACCCAAAACTGCTTCAGGGACATCGGTTGGGTTCTGTGTAACAAAATAGAGGCCAACTCCTTTACTACGAATAAGTTTAACAATGCTTTCAATTTGGTTTAAAAGTGCATCAGAAGCTTCGTTAAAAATGAGGTGTGCTTCATCAATAAACATAATAAGTTCTGGTCGACCACTATCACCTTGTTCAGGGAAGGTGGAGTAAATTTCAGCAAGTAAGCTCAACATAAATGTTGAAAATAATTTTGGCTTATCTTGGATGTCAGTTAATCTTATAATGTTGATATAGCCAAGGCCATTTTCGTCTATTCTTAATAAATCTTGAGTATCAAAAGAGGTTTCTCCAAAAAACACATCTCCACCTTGTTGCTCAAGTTCAACTAGTTTTCTAAGTATTGCTCCTGTCGATGCTGTTGATATGCGACCATATTCGTCTTCAAATTCTTTTTTGCCTTCATTGGTTGCGAATTGAAGAATTTTTTTGAAATCTTTTATATCTAGCAAAGGCAATTTATTGTCATCACAATATTTAAAAATCACAGAAATAATACCTGCTTGGGTTTCCGTAACATTTAATATTCTCGAAATTAAAACCGGTCCAAACTCGCTAATTGTCGCTCTAAGACGTACTCCACCTTGTTCAGATAAAGTCATTACTTCTACAGGAAATCCTCTAGCTTTAAAAGGGAGTCCTATTTTTTCATGGCGTTCATCAATTTTTGGGTGTCCTGGACTTGGTTTAGCCAAGCCACTTAAATCGCCTTTTATATCCATTAATAAAACGGGTATGCCTTTTTCTGAAAGATTTTCTGCTAAGACCTGAAGTGTTTTAGTTTTACCAGTTCCTGTAGCTCCTGCAATTAAACCGTGTCGGTTCATTGTTTTTAGAGGTACATTTACATAAGCATTGGTCATGGTTTCTCCATCTAGCATTGCAGATCCTAATGTGATATAATCACCTTTAAATGTGTTCCCTTCAGCAATATCCTTTAGGAATGTGTCAGTATTCATAGTCAGTCAGAAAATTTGGATAAAAATAATGTAATTTTAATCAAGTTTAAAACCTAATGGAATGAAGTCAAAACTTTTATTTTTATGCGTGTTAGTTATGGTTAGTTTTCAATCTTGTGAAAATTCAGAATCAGTGATAATATTTCATGAATCTCACGAATCTAGTCGTGTAAATGTACCTTTTAGTGACGTTGTAGAAATAGATAATTTGCTGTTCTTAACAGGTCAAATAGGTAAAGATCACAAATCAGGTAAATTAGTGCCTGGAGGTATAACTAACGAAACCAAACAAGTTATAGAAAATATAAAAGCTGTTTTAGAGCACCACAATTTATCTTTAGATAACGTGATAAAATGTACAGTAATATTAAAAGACATAAATGATTTTAAAGCTTTTAATTCAGTTTACAGTACTTATTTTATAAAGAAACCAGCACGTACTACGTTTGCTGCATCTGGTTTGGCTGGTGGTGCCAATATTGAGATCGATGTTATCGCAGCAAAATAACTTCAAATTTCAAACATTAAAAACTATCTTTGCCGACTATGACTAGAAGAGAACGACAAGAGCTAATAGATAAAGGGTTATTACTACCTTTAATGGAAGAGTTTTATACGATACAAGGTGAAGGCTTTCATAAAGGAACAGCAGCATATTTTGTTCGTATTGGTGGCTGTGATGTAGGTTGCCATTGGTGTGACGTTAAAGAAAGTTGGTTAGCAGAATTACATCCGCCTACAGAAACCGAAAAGATTGTTGATAATGCTGTAAAGTATAGTAATACTATAGTCGTTACAGGTGGCGAGCCCTTAATGTGGGATATGGGACCATTAACTACGCAATTAAAATCTAAAGGATTACAAACTCATATAGAAACTTCTGGTGCTTATAAATTATCTGGAACTTGGGATTGGATTTGTCTCTCACCAAAGAAGATGAAATTACCAACCGAAAAAGTCTATGAAAAAGCACACGAGTTGAAATGCATTATCTACAATAAAGACGACTTCAAGTTTGCTGAAGAGCAAGCTAAAAAAGTAAATAAAGATTGTATTTTATACCTACAGCCCGAGTGGAGTAAGCGTGATAAAATGGTACCTCAAATTGTAGATTATGTGATGGCAAACCCAAAATGGAAAGTGTCTCTGCAGACGCATAAATATTTAAACATCCCCTAAGTCTCTTGTAGTCAAATAGTTGTTTCATCTAGGCTTTCGAGCATTCTATATTAGCGATAATTCATACAAAAAAATGTTATATTTAAAAATTGTATGGTTGTTATGAAACGTATCATTTTCCTTATTACTCTGTGCTTCGGAGTTCAATTATCTGCTCAAGATCAAGACATAGCGCTGCAATCTAAAATCGATTTTTTTAACTCAAAAATTCAACAAACTGATAAAGGTGAACGCCTTACTTGGTTAGATAGTTTAACAAAAATTACCTATCGCAACCCAAAATTAGAGTACGATGCTGCACTTCGTCAAACTATTGATTTAGCTATTGATTTAGATTCTTTAAACTTTGCGGCTAAAAAAGTCGCGGATTTAATAGGTTTTCAAAATAACTTTTTAGGCAAGCCCAAGGAAGGTCTAAAGTTATTTAAAACATACGGTGAAAAATTAAATAAAGGAACAGATTTTGGTGCCATAGGTCGTATGTATTTAAATGCTGCTGATAGCTATTACTATACAGGAGACATTGATACTTCTTTTGAGTATTATGCACTTACTAAAACGTATGCCGCAAAAGTAAAAGATGAGCAATTGCTTGGCTGGGCAACGATGTATACGGGTTATAATGAATCTGAGATCGGCAAGTTTGCAGAAGCATCTCAAAGTTTAAAAGAGGCGGCAACCATATTTACAAAACTAAAGGATACCAGTAATATGCTTGGGGCTAAAAATTCATTGGCTGTTCTATATAGTAGAAATGCGTTTTATATTGAAGCCGAAAAAGAGCGCAAAGAATCTATTTTATTGATAGGAAAGACTAATAGATACAGAGCGCTAACAAATCTATACTATAATGCGGCTGAAGATCATAAAAGAACAGGAGATTTTAAAGAGCAACTCGTTAATGTTAAA